>Ga0129306_1001458_pt1 | contig 26600 bp, 44 predicted proteins | sample P827metagenome_FD_94438 | JGI IMG/M metagenome (GOLD analysis project Ga0129306, IMG submission 94438) | Capybara group fecal microbial communities from Wisconsin, USA - P827 metagenome | ecosystem: Host-associated > Mammals > Digestive system > Large intestine > Fecal | place: USA: Wisconsin...
GAAGGTAGTGGCTCCGAACCACGCCCGAAAGACTTGAGGTTACAGTTCTTTGAAACACAAGAGCAGTGCAGGTCGTTGAAGCAGGAAATCACTAGCTCAAATAGGCACTGTGCATAATTGTGCGAAATGATTTAACGGTGAACATGGATAATAATACCTTGATTATTAGTATGACATCTTGGCCGAAACGCATCGATAAGGTTGCGTTCGCTATGTATTCGATTTATCGGCAACTTAAAAATAAAAACGCTAAGTTGGTGCTTGTTCTAGCTAAACCAGAATTTCCAAACGGATTAGGTGATTGCCCTAAAGCGTTGAGGCAGATGGTTCAATCTGGTGTCATTGAATTACTATGGTGTGAGCGGAATCTGTTCAGTCATAAGAAATTGATGCCAACTCTCGGATTATTTCCGAATAACCCGATTCTGGTATGCGACGAAGATATCATTCGCCCAGATGGCTGGGTTGATATGTTTATAAATGACCACGTAATACACCCGACGGATATCTTGGTTGGCGGTTGTGTGTTTGATATTGGATTTGATGGCAACACATTCAACCCAACTAAACTATTCAAGTTTGATGCACCAGATTGCGCTGGTAAAGTAATTAAGAATCGTAGACCCGCAAATGGTTTTGGTGGCGTTTTATATCCAGCTGGCACATTTACTGATCCGCGTTTTTATGACATTGATAATATGATGCGACTATCTCGATATTCCGATGAATCGTGGCAATTTTGTTTTAATATTATTGAAGGCCGAACCCTTCGCTGGACTTCCAAGATTTATCCATATCAGTATTGGCAGCAAGCTGGTACATACGAAACGTCGATGTCTAAAGCTCGCGGCAACGATAAACGCGATTCGTATAGAGAAATCTATGAACGGCTGTTTAATGAGTTTCCCGAGCTTCGAGAAAAACTTCAAGCACGAATACAATAAATAAGGGTGTGTATGAATATACCAATATACAAAGAGCTTATACCAGCAGTGGTTAAACAGTACAACGATATGCACCACCATTCGCTTAATATAGAAACCCCAGTGACATTTACCGAGAAAATTCAGTGGTTGAAAATATATGATTCAAGTTTCCTAAAAACTTTTTGCGCGGATAAGATTAAAGTACATACATATTTTAGGAAAATGCTTGGTGACGATATTGGGATACCAATTGTAAAAATATTTGATGATGTAAATAATATCACTGATATGGATTTGAATATACCAAGTGTTTTTAAATGTAATCACGGCTCTGGTATGAATATAATTATGGCAAACAAATTACAAAACTTAGCTGATGTAAAAAACCGATTATCTGGGTGGTTGACCACTGATTATGGAATTCCATTTTATGAGCGACATTATAGTTTAATTAAGCCTACTGTATTTAAAGAACAATATATAACCGACATGTGTGATGTTAAAGTATTTTGTTTCAATGGTGTCCCTAAGTTCTACCAGATTGATAAGCATTTCACTGAGCATCGTATGAATTTCTATGACCTTGATTGGAAACCATTGCTGTGGCTATCTAATAATTCATGCCCGGCTAATTATAATATTATCGACGAGAAACCTCCATTGAGTTTGATATACAATTATGCAGATAAATTATGCAAACCGTTTAAGTTCGTGCGATGTGATTTTATTGTCTCTCGAGGTCGTGTATATGGAGGAGAACTTACTTTTACCCCCGGTGCCGGTAACCAGTCATACAGCGGAGATGGTGACCGACGACTTGGAAATATGTTGGATTTACAATGAATTAGCCGATATTCCGGATGAGTTCATCGTGGTAAAGCGGCCTTGTGTATAATAAAGCACCCTGCCGTATATGGCAGGGTGCTATGATTACAACCGCTTATTAATTTCAGCTTCTACTTGTTCCCACGAGTCGAAGTCGTTCAACAAGTATCGGCGACCGTCAAGCATTAAATAGTTGAAATCGTCCCATTCGCCAAACAACGCTGTGTAAACGACCAGTTCAAACCGATCCGTCTTGGCGTGAATGTACATAAATGGCGTGTCATTACGGCAATTCATACCATGCCCATAAGAGCCGTAGGACGAAAATGTAATCGTGTCACGGAAATGTGGATTAAGGCGATACATATTATCGACCTGTTCGAAAGTGGCTTTAATCAAAGCCAACCTCCTTTTAGTTAGGTAGATGCGGAATTGCATCTAGCCTTTCGAGCTGAAAGTAGGGCAGTCCCTACTCCTACAATAAAATTAGTGGTAGTGTTTCCGTGAGTAAATCACAGAAATAACAAAACCGTGTGATGAATTTCACACGGTTGCTACAGATTTGCAATTGGTTATTAGTTGTTTGCGTCGTTATTATCCTTTTGATGCATTTTCAGCCTTCCTACTGTCGTTCTCATAGGCGTTGGCGAGCCGGTGGATGCGGTCTGCGAACGGTTCGAGACCGTCCTCCTTCACTTCGTCCTCATGAGTAGTGAAAAACAGACTTAATGCCATTATATCGCATACATCGACCACCAGTGTGGCCTTTTGTCCGTTGTCGTTGTTAGTCTGGCACATAGCACCCCCTTCTAGTACAGTGCCTCGGATATCGTCCTTCTTCATTATGTTTTCTGCCATAATGTTTCCATTTTAATGAAACATAAGATAATCGGCACTAACTGTCAACGGCCGAGACTCTCGAAATAATAAACAAAGTCCTTTTCCGCTTCCGGGTAAAGCGTGGCCAGCTTGGACAATGCGTTCACGACTTGTTGGTAGCTGATATCTTCTCCGTCGACAACCTTGTCATTAAGCCCGTGCAGAATGCCGTTACGGACATCGTCTATCGTCATCGACCAATTGTATCCTATCTGAATTGTTCCATCTGACAGCCATCCTATGTCGGGGCCAAGACCAGCCGTCACATATCCGCAACGAAGCCTTCCGCCGTCCAGTTTGTCATACTTTAATGCGACATGTTGCGGCTGGTCGTCATACATGTGCGGTCGATAGATCTTTATAGGGAATACACGCATACTCCAGTGCGTCAATACCTTTCCTGCGTTCTCGATGTCCGCTCGATGGGATTCGATTACCTTGATCGCAAGGTCGAACCGTTCGACAGCCGTCTTGGACTGTTCCATCTCGTTCTTCGCACAAACGGCGTTGAACTCGTCGATATTCTTTATTAGTCGGTCAGCATTTATCATGATTCCCTCCCAAAACTTATTCGAATTAAATGGATTTCTTTGCCGAATTAAAGAATTCGACGTACTTTCGCTTGATTCGTTTGGCCCCGCGTTCCTCGTACGTAGCTCGTCTGATTGCTATATACAGGGCTATCGACGGGAAGAAGTGCGTCTTGATTTTCTCGCATCGGGTTTCCCTGCAGCCGTCTACACCCTTGTAGAACACCCAGGCTTCGCCGTTCCCGGAAAAGAACCTGACGACTTCGCGGTCGAACGCATATATTTTGAGGACTCCGGCGGTGTCGCATTCGTATGTCGTGAACGAGTCCAGCGGCTTAACGACGCGGTGGAAAATATCTATTGTCTGTCCGGCTGTCAACATTTGGAGGTTCCTTCATCGTTGAATTGTTCAACCCTATATTCATCCGCTTTGGCTCGGCATCTGTTTTCACAACGGATTTTTCTATTGTACTGACGCATAAAGTTATCGGCGCTATTAGACTGGCCACAAGCGTAAGCCTTTAGCGAATATTCATATCCTTTACGGGAATGCAAGTCCGCTAGGATTAGCCACAGCGCACGTTTCAGTTCGCGGTTATCGGCATCCCTACCGGCAAGAAGATTGTCTACGTCCTCTTTGCGGTAGAACTTCTCGTCTTCGCTTACGCTGCTATACTCAATTCCGACGATGGCCACTGTTTCGCTCGAGTCGTCAATCGGCCCAATTTCAAACGAGTATTCCTGTAAACCGTACTTATTCATGCCACAAATGTAGCATTTGGGGGACCGGTTGTCAATAGGTGGCACTTTTGCTATATTTCCTACCATGGAAAACATAAAGCTATTGAAGGACGTCGAGGTAGGCGACACGGTATACTTCGCTGACGAGTTCGCCGAGCCCGAGCCGGCTCCGTGGAATCTCCGCCGCTTCTCCCAAGCCATCCGCGAGCGGAAGCTGCCGGGAATCCATCTGCTGCACCGTTACCTCAAGGCGACCAAGACCCAAGTCGTGACCAGGTATTCGGACCCCAGCTACAAGGACAAGAATGTCAAGGATTACGCCGTGGCCGACGAGAAGTACCTCTACTGCGGCGAGGTCGACCATACATGTCCGACTGTCTATACCGGCGTCGATTGGGGTTCGGTAACCGACGAGATGGTCGATTCCTTCCTCGGCACTATGCAGATCGAGCTGGCCGAGTACGAGGTCGGCAAGGCGTTGATAACGCTAGCTTCCATCAATCAGGACGACACGAGCGATGAACGAGGCAAGAAGCTGAAGGAAATTCTCGAAAAGCTGATGCCGGAAAGGATGGAAGGCTATATCGGCTTAGCACACGACCTCTCAGACACACAAGAAACACATGAATATGTGCTGTTCGACATCAAGTACGAGCTGCTCAATCACATCGCGGAAATATAGGAGACAATTATGAACGCGTCAGAACTCAAGAAAAAGCTCAAGGAAGCGGATGTAAAGATCGTCGTCGCCAAGAAAAAGAAGCGCGGCTATACCATATATCCGCAAGTCGTCGACGTCGTAGAAACCAATATCCCGCTTCTCGGCGGCAAGTGCTACGCCGTGGTGTTCGAATGACCGGTATGACATAGGATTGACCATGCAAAAAGACCAGTTTAAACGTATAGTGGCCGAGTACAAAGGAATAACCGACCTTGACCCGAAACTCAACATGAGGCTCGGCGATTACTTCATCGAAGGGTTCTTGCATCCGGTCCTCCACATGGCAGACGGTGGGGTGTGGTTGGGCCCGTGCGGCGGGAAGAGCCGGTTCTACTACTGGAACGGGCTGACCGAGGAAATTCTCCGCGAATATCTGTCCAAGCAGTCCAAACGGTTCGAAAAGCGTCAGAAGCGGAAGAACGTCTTGACCGGTCATATCGGGGTTGTGCCTATCTCGACCGAAAGGACGTTCTATGTCATCGCGGCGGTGGCCGCCGACGGGCACGGCCAGCGTGTCGCGCTGTACTGGGAGGATACTCGCAGCGCGGCCAAGTGGGTGGACGACGTGGACGACGCGACCCATTTCGATACCGATAAAGCGGCTAGGGGCGCGTTCGACCGGACCGTGGCGTTCCTCGACTGCGTTAAGACTGCGTATAACAAGGTGTACAAGAAGAATATCGAATTCTGTATACTGGAAGCGACCGCCACGACCAAGTTCAAAGTCATGGATAAGTTTTGACGAGGTTGCCATGGACAAAGACGCTAACATTCCGGAATCGGTAATCGCGCTGAGGAATCTCATTGTAGACCGTCTCGTGAAGGCCGGTTTCCAGCAAGACGAGGAAACATACGGTTTCGACATGGTGTACAGCTATCCGTGTCAGGCAAAGCCGTCGTCAAGGCCGAGCGTGTTCATAATCATCCACCATCGAGACTACGATGGTGGCAAGGTTCCTAGGGGATACTATGTGGATGCTCAGTTCCGTGGAATTATGATCGGGTGGGACTCCGGATGGTATTGCGATACGCCCCGCAAGCCTATTATTAAGTGCGCGAACGACAATTTCGAAGGCCACACGGTTGATTCTATCCGTCTGGACATGCTGGACGCTTGGATCAAGCACCAGAAGGAACTTGTCGAACTGGTTGACAAGTTCAATCTCGACTTCAAGAAGCTCCATACCAAGAAAATAAGGTGTCGCAATGAAAAATAAGCGTACATGGCAAGACTAAACTTAACAAGAGGAATCAAGATGGCTAAAACAACTAAAAAATTCGACAAGAAATTCTATGAACAGTTATGCACGGAAATCGACCGCATCTTCGACCTGTATGGCAAGCCGACTGACAACTGCATCGTCCTGGGTGCATACTATGACACCGAAGAACGTGACGATGGGACGTGGCAGAAAGGACATACCTTTATCTGCGAAGACTCGGTAGCTTTGGTTGTTGCCGGTGATTTCCGCTATTTCAGTCCATATTATGACTGGGATTACGATTACAACCCGTATGTAAGGCCGGTCATGCACGACATATCCGCATTTACAAAAGTCTGTAGCGATGATTATGACTGGGAAGAACCTGATGCGGATGATGAATCCGATACATACAAGATCCGAAGTGGCCTTACTGTCGGCCCGGTCAGCAAGGATTCCGTAATGTCAAAGGATGTTGACAAAATTCCGTATGGCGTGCAGATGGAAAAGCTCCGCGACTACTTCGTTGATGCCCAGAAGCTGGTGACCATGATTAAGCCGTTCATGCATCACGTCTGCGGCTCCGCAACGTCTTACTGCGACGATTCCACGAACTGTTTCTGGCGAAACTACATTGTCATCGGCAAGGATTACAAGTTCCGTTCGTTCACGATGCGTTATGATGCCATGATGCAAAGCAACGACACCACGTTTGATGAAATGGTTATCGATGACACATTGGCGAAATGCGGCCATGTCAAACAGAACTTCAAGCCGACCAAGGAATATGGGCCGACCGAAAATGTCAGTGTCCGCGAACCGGTACCGTATATCGAATGGAAGGACTGGGAAAAATGTGTCATGAAGGAGGTTGACTGTCGCAACTATTACGATGTTGGCGTGGAAAACATGGATGCCGTTCCGTTCTCCAAGATGAAGCTAAAAGAATTGCCGATTTCAATGATTACTGACATGTTCATTCAAAACTATGACCGTGGCATGGATCCTAAATTGCTGAACATGTTCTATTACGAGCCCGAGAACAAGGACGAGGATATATATGCCCTCTGCCAGAATAGCGTATATGAATACGATTATTTCGGTAGACATCAGATCGGGTTCAACTGGAATACCCTGTGCTGCTTGCATGGCGACACAGATTCTGAAAAGAAAAAGTCAACCAAGATTGTAGAGACCTATATCGGCGACATGACCCCGGAAGAATTCATCAAGTTCATCCACGAGACCTTCTGGTACGAAGACATGGAATATACCGGCAACAAGGACCTGCTCTACTATGGGCTTGTTAAGAAACTGAGCTGTCCATCGTACAAGAACTTCGGCAACTATGAAAACGGTACGCAGTATAGCTGGTCGCATATACATAAGAAGCCGTGGTATCTGACCATTGCGCAGTACGAAGCGGCCAAGAAAAAACTGAAAATGGACTGGTAATGGGTAACCGCTATGGCTATTTCGATAGAAGAATACGACAAACTCTGCGAAGCCGAGAAGTATTTCCACGCGATTTACGACTCTTGGCGCAGCTTCTTTTCAATCGAGAAACGTATCGACGGGAAGTGGTATCTGTTCCACAGGCTGACCTCGACGGAATACCACGCCGGGTGCGGCACCCATAGCGAGGACTACGGCAGCTACTACAGCAAGGAGGCTGCCCAGTACGCCAAGGAACAGATGATGCGTCAGCACGCCGGACTTCCGCACGACGCGAAGCTCGGCGACCCGATGACGTTCATCTCCGTACTGCACGACAACGTGGACTACAAGGAACTCAACAAGAAAAAGACTTACATACAGGAGACAAAATGAGAGACTATATGGTACCTCCATCGAAGGCCGAAGACCGTCGCGATAATCTATTGTGGATATCGGTTTTCTGGCCTATGCTTGCTGCGTACGTAGGAATGTTCTATCTGTTCTGGGTGGATAAGTTTAACCGGTCTGTCGACCTATTGTCGATTATGGGAAGTCTCGGCGTCGCCATCCTAGGTATGGTGCCGGTCGTATTCTTTTGGTTTATTTTTATCGTATATCCAGAGGTTAAAGACTGCCACTCGGAATACAATGACTGGCATTTCTACTGGTCGCACATATTCGGTATCAACTTCTTTCCGTTAGCTGGTCTGTGCGGTTTTATCGGTTACAAGATATTCTGCTAGGGGGTTAGTATGTCAATAACCAAGCAGTTCCTTGATGCGGTATGGAATCGGCGGTAACGGCATCCAAGCTAAAACTTGTTCGTATGCCGTCGTGTCTGTCTTCAATCCAGCGAAATGCCCGTTGTCGTTGACCGTTAACACTTCAAAGAACGGTTCGCAAGCTGGCAAACCGGTGTCGCGGTACAGCGACACTATTATGCACAAGTAGCGACCTTTCTCGTAGTCTGGCACATTCGGATACACTCCGTCACTGTTGTATGTCCACTTTCCGAACCGTTCCGGACTATCCGCACGGTTTGACTTGGTGAATAATATACCGCAATATTCTTGCTTGAATTTCTTGTCTCCGATGCGACTCACCATGTCTTCGGCCCATTTGGCATCGTGCAGCGTATCTTGGTCCCACGTGAGAACGGATTCGTGGAATGGCAAGGTGGTGTTCTCCCAGAACAAAAGGTTTGCCGGGGTCTGCTTGCCGAACCTGTGGCTTTGCGCGAGGATGAGGTGAACCTTGGCCGACTGGTTTATTGAAGGAAATAACGAATTTGCGATTTCCATCATTTCCTTGTCTTTGATCCAGCCGAACTCGTCTATGAAGATGTATTCCCACCCGATTCCGCGAGCGTTGTCGGCGGAAGCCGGCCGTGCGTATATGAGGCTACCGTTGGCCATCACTATGCTGTGGTTCGTCCATTCCTTGACGCCTTGCTGCATCCAGAACGGCAGCGAGATATAAGCCTCGCGTATTATGGTCTTGAAATTGCCGTATGCCAACTTTTTCTTGGGCACCATATAGAGGCAACACGTGTGTGGGAAGAACAACGCTCTCCATAACAGAAAGAGCATACCGAGTGTGGTGTATCCGGATTGGCGATACCAGTCGCTCTTTACCATCTTCCACTTCTGCAAGGTGTTTAGCTCGGCGACCTGTGCGGGGCGCAAGTCGAACAATGCCATACCCTTGTCCTTGGTATGTATGTAGCAGTAATTGCGGAAGAAGTATTCCGGGTCGGCCTTGCACTTGTCTATTTCGGCAAGTTGCCAATCGGTAAGGATTATTTCGTCGTTTTCTGAACGGAGATTTAAGATTCCTCGATACATATCAACCTGTCTGGTTATCGTGTACCAAAGAAATTAGGTCAGAATTTAGAAAATCGGAACGATTTTTGAAAAACGGTACGAAATGTTTAAAATGGTGAAGGTTTGACACACACGCCTACAAAGTGCCTTACTGGAGGAATGACGGCCACCGCCAGTTCGTAGGGAGTCCGTCGCGGACAGCCGCCGTTGGACTTTCTCCCTTTCGCCATACGACCGATTTAGGATGTCGGCATCGCCAGATATGCTGTCGTGCTTTACCTTTTACACCACGCATGACTTCGCTGATCAGCTAGTTTAAATATAACAACTTTTTATGGGTTTGTCAACCCTTCTAAATATTCTGGGTGGGTTGCCAAAACTTCTGTTTCGTACTTTTCCTTCTCTTCTTTGGACAAGAACGCGTCGTACGGGTCACATGCTACCCAGTATTGTTCGTAATTAGAGCTCATATTAACCTCAGTCTTGTATGCGATTGAAGCCGACGTCGACTACTGGATGGCGTTTATCAGGAAATTCCGTATGAACCGTACTTATCAGCTCGTACGAATACATCGTCATCGACGTACGGCTTCACGTAGCGGAAGTACATGTCGTTAAAGAAATCGTTTAGGTCATCCGCGAAGTCTGCGGCAACCCATGTTTCATCGAGTTCCGCCGTTTCCTTGTAGTATTCGTTCTTAACCCAGTCGGCGACATCTTCCTTTGAAGCAAAAAAGAGGAATCTCGCCAGAGAGTGCTTGTTGTCCGTTCTGATGCAGTCGTGAATTTCGCCGAGAGATAGCTTATAGAACAGTTTTTGAAGCTGGTCGGCGTAGATTGAAGCGCCGGGACCCCATTCACGGGAGATATTCAGGAGTTTTACCTCTTCCAACTCATTGTCCCACTGTGAACATTCAAAATACTTGCGGAAATCTTCCAGTACGTGTTTCGTGAAGTATATGGTCTCTTTGTGATGTCCGTCGGCATCGCCTAGCATGATGTCGAAGTCGACCTTGAAGCCGTTTGCGTTGTTCTCGCGTTGCTTATAGTAAGCACGGTACTCTTCTTCGAGTCCCTTGCTCTTGATGAATTCTTCTGCAATATTAGTCATGTTAGCGTCCTTTTCATATCATAAATGTATAATTTGCTGAACCTGTTGTCAACCAGCGGAATTTCTACTATATTTTCGAAAATGCTTACCGATAAAGGACTACTTATATGGCCGAACTTACCCAGGACGAGAAATATCAACAGCTTTCCATCATCAAGGAAGAAATCGACAAATACACCGCGCAAGATAACGAATGCCGTCGCGTGTACGACGAGCAGCGCAAAAGCGAAGACCGGATCAACCGAGCCGTCCGGATCCTTGCCGGATACGCCGACCTTGTGAAGAAAGTCGACGCATTCGTAGGGAAGAAGGTATGGTACTGTGAACACGGCGACACATCACAAAACCGTGTCTACATCATGACCATCGAAAAGGTAGTTTTTGAAAAGTGGGAAGTGAACTTCCTTGGACAAGGGGTTGAAATTTGCTCTTCGGAGCATACCTACCGATGTTCTGGGTTTTCTATTAAAAACAACATGCTGCAGAAGGCTCTAGATGGAAACTGGATTACCGAAGCGACCGACAATGCGGAGGAATGCCTCAAAGAGGTGATTGCCGAACGCGATGCTGCCATCAAAGAGAAGGTCGACCGGATTACGAAAGCATACCAAGACACCGTCGATGCGCTGCGTAAGTTCGTGTCGGGTGAGACGTCTCCAGAAGAGCATAAATCCCTGAACCTATTCAGTCGATCGCATAGCCACGAAGACACCGTGATGGATCACGTGTGCCAGTACAGCTGGAGCCAGCTTGTACGTTCGTTCGGCACCGAGGCCGACAAGGCTACGGTAGAACCGGAAATGGTCGATGTCGAAAATGGCTAATACTTATAAGGATAAAGATATGCCAGACGAAATCATCACGGCGGACCAGTTTCGCGATATCTGCAGAAAGCTAAAAATAGAACTGAAAGAAACTACCGACCCAGTGAATAATCCCGGAATGCTCGGTATATCGGCCTATGTGTACAGTCCGATATTCAAGTTCGGCAAGGATTCCGTAGCGGAATTCTTCATTCAAGGCAACGGCGACACGCCATCAGTACAGTACTGCAATCACGTGGAAAAGGACGACCACTACTGCAACTACATCGTTATCGACGAAATGTTGTCCGGTTGCTGGCCAGTCGCCAGAAACGCCGACGACCTTGAGCTGCAGTTGCGCCGTGCGATCGACAATATCAAGAAAATCGAGGATGAGACCAAGTGGCCAAAGCGACAGAACTTTACTGTTGAAGTCTACTACGACCAGCACAAAGACATGCGTTTCACTAGGCAAGACCTGGACGAGGAAATCTGGCACTTTATCGACCGGATGGGCGGCAAGCTCGACCTAGTAATAGTTAACGCTGCCGGACAGACATACTATGACAGAAAAGAACGCCAAAACCGATTGAAATAAACTGACGCTTTTGCCGTGATTGAATGTCAGTCGGATTCCTTCGCGAGGTAGCTGTCGTCGTAGTCGTTCGGTTCGAACACGTCGGCAATCCAAGCATCCTCGTACTTGATCTCGGCCTCTCCGGCCTCGTCGAAGTGCTGCTGCTTTCCGGACATCATGTCGCGCTCCAGTTTCTTAGCGGACTTCTCCTTGCGGTTCATCGTGTCCTTCTTGATGCTGATGCCGTCAACGTAGCGTCTACGTTCCGGGGTTGACCGGGTAAGACGCAGGGCGCGTTCCCAGTCGACGTCGGTAAACCCGTACTTCTTCATCAGTTCACGGCGAAAGTCGCCGTGGCTTTCGGCTCCGACCGCGTCACTGCCGTCCCACGAGCATAACTCGTTCATGAACCGTAGCAGTTTCTTATCGTATCTGTCCTTTGGGGTGTTCTTCATGCTCAAAATATAGCAATCGGCTATTGCGCTGTCCATATCGGATTGCTATAATTGTGGTATGAACGGACTTAACAACGAAGAAACTATCGAATGGTGGACTCGCGGCGACCTTCACGGCGAGTGGACAATCACCGACAACGACCTCGACACCATCTATCAGGAGCCGGCCACCGACTTCATGATGCAGCTGTACGACGGCAACGACACGATGAAGCCGCACATGACCTCGACCGAGGCTATGAGCTACAACTGGAGGTACCGCCGCCACCAAGGTTGGAAGGCTCGGACTCTGCCGTGGGATGTCAACTTGCTCAACGCGTTCCACAACTTGCACTTCATCATGTACATGGCGGACAAGGTTCCCGACTTTAACGAGGTTGTGAAGGAGGGGAAGCGCGAATACAAGGTCGGCGTACCGGCCAAGACGGTCTGGATCCTACAGATGCTCATGAAGGCGGCCACCGACTGTCTCCGAGACGACTTCATCAAGATTTCCAAGGAAAATGACCCGAACGACCGTCTTGCACGAGTACAATGCCGGTAGCACACCAGAAGAAGCTGCGGACAAGATTCAGTACGAAATTGAATACGCCGACGAGGGAACCTAACTAAAAAGGAAAGAACAAATGCTTGAGACTTTATTCTCTGTTACCATTGTCTATGAAATTATCCAATTACTGCACATTTGGTGGCTTGGCGTTGTCAAATCTAAAATAACGACCGGTGATGTGGCAATTGCATCGACTTTAGCAATGTCTATAATGTTCGGCGCAGTTATCGCAATACATGTTGGTGGAACATTCGAAACGCGTGCCGGGGTTGTATATGCCGTTATGGCTGGTTGCTCCACCTTGATAAACCTGAATAACTTTAGGAAGAATGTTTGTGTGGCCGGTGGCCTCTATTGCGTATACAACCTTATTATGACGATATTATTCATTCTGGCTTGATAAGGTCGCCTTTCGTTAATATAGGCGTCTCGGTCGGCCATTTCAGATCCAGTTGGCGTTTGATATCCTCATAGTCGTCGTAGTCCTTGGAGATTTTCTTAGCGGTCGGCGCGTCGATCGGCCTCTTGTTTTCACGCAGCCACGCGGCTATCTTGCACCAAGTCTCGTTGTTCCAGCAGTTCGTACTCTCGTTGGACTCGGCCAGTTCAAGCATAGCTTCGTAGGTTATCTGGTCAATATCCGGGTCCTCGATAATCTGGATGGATTTAAGCGCGGATTCAACAAACGTGCTGATGTTGCTAGTGATGCCGATGGAAATGTTGTGCTTCTTGTGCGACACGCCATACATCACTTCGTCGTCGGTCTGTCCGACTAGCATCGCTGCTGAAAAATGAAGCTCGTCGGTACAGAATAGTTCAAAGTCAAGCCGTTGACGCGTGACGCACGGGAGAACGATACAATTTTCGAAGGGAATCTCAGACAGCTTCGGTGCCATTTTATCAAATATTGGACGGAATGACTGTTCGTCGGGAAGTTCTGTACGGTAGCTGTCGTCAGTCATTTCTTCCTTGAAAGAGTCTTCCAGCATCTTGTAGCGGTCTTCGTTGGTCATTCTATTTATCCTTCACTTTTTTCCAAAGTTCCTTCAATTCGTCGGATAGCGGCAACTGGTAATTCTCGACCAACCAATGCAAGTTGTGCTTGATGTCTCTATACTTGTCGTAGTCGTATTCACCGAGGTACTTGAACAGACCGTATTTGTAGTACAAAACGGCCTCATTTGTAGTACAAAACGGCCTCGATGCCTTGCGTGATGTAGATTAGTTCATCCGGAATCTTACCGAAGTGCCAGTTGTTGATTTCTTCGGCGGTGTAGGTTTTTCCCTTGTATGTACAACTCTTTAGGTCGTCAGAATATTCCACGACTGGGAAACATCCGTTGTTCTTAGTCTTGGTAAGCGACTGGACGAACTCGTGCGCCTCCTTGTATCCATCGACATACGACTTGATAAAGGTGTAGTTCTTGCCGATTTTCTTGGTATCCCATGTTACCAGCTTGTTAATCAATCCGATCTGGTCTATTCGGTTGTACTTGGAAATGTCCGGATATGAGTCTATTCCGGTCAAGTCTGTCTTGAGCAGAGGGTCCTTGCCGAAAGATTTCGCTTCGGACAATATTTCACCCTTGGCTAGTCTGGCGAAATTGTCATAGAAACCCGCTGTACCGAACACCTTGATTTTCGGTTTGAACTTGATCTTGTATTTATCCTTGCACCTCGATATGCCGAAATCAAAATCAACCTCAAAGAATCTGTTAACTTGCTTTCCGAATCCAAGTTTTCGGGTTGCCCGGACTGTACAGTAGTTGGTTATCGTTAAACTGTCTTCAGGGTTTTCCTTGGCAAGCAGTAGGGTTTTGTATTTGTCGATGAATTTTTCGGCGGCTATCTTGCTGAACGGTCTGTTGCTGAAGCTATACTGGTCTGGCCGACTGTTCCCGGTCGTGAAGTCGTCGTCGAGGATGTGGAGCATCTGCATGCCTTTAATCCAACGGCGGAGGTATTCCCTAAGCACCTCTTTCCAGTCGAGCGTTTCCAAGTATGCCATGTATTTCTTGCCTCTGGGGCATATCGCACCGTCGATGCCGTCGATGAACTCGGACGAGTAGTAGGCCGGCTGGTCGGGTGTGAGCGATTCGAAGAACTTGGATGCGAGTTGGTCAAAATTGTCTTTTCTCATAATCGGAATTATAGTAAAAAGAGGCTGCACATTCAATCTGTTGGCAATGTGTTTGGCGATTGCTATATTTGAATAAAACGAGGTTTATTATGAAGAAACTTATACTTGCATGCGTAATCGGCATTGCGGCTACAATGTGCGGCTGCAACGACGACATCCAGCCGCTGGCTAACAGGTCCTATAAGGTAACCATGAAATCGACACGCGACGATGTGTTTGGTGAATTTAATATCTTGTGCGACGACAAGACCGACATCGCATATCTGCACTATAATTATTACGAAACGGCCGGCTTGACCGCCTATCTGGACGCTGAAGGGAAACCGACAACGTGTACAGCACTCGGTCTAAAGTAGGTAGGATGGATATACATAATGGCAGATTTGGGTAAGATGCTCATAGATGCGGCCAAGCGGACACCGGGCATTACGGTGATCGAGGTCGATGTCACAAAAAAACATATCGCCATCAAACAGTTCGATGCCGCGTTAAAGGAAGCTGGCTATACATTCGATAAGCACGAGACCGACGACACTGAGAACTATTGGTTTCATGGCAAGACGACGGCGTACCGGGTCGAGATATTCAACGACGGATATATGGTTGCTTGGAATTTGAATGCGCCGTTCCTCAGCAAGGAACGCCGTGCCATAGAGACTGACGACCCGGCCGTAATGGCCGCCGAGCTTAAGAAGCTGCTCTAGCTACTTGTATCGGTGCATACATTCGCAGAACGAGTCGCATATGTATCTCAATGCTTCATACACGGTATCTTCGCTGGCGTAGGCTAGCATCAGCGACGCCAATGCACTTCTGACTGATGTTGGCTCGTTCTTGCCGCCACATACCGTAGAAAGTTCGCGATGCCCTACAACAAGGCTAATGTAGGCGAACCACGGCATTTCAGTGGACACGTTGTTCTGATGTAGTTCTTCGCGTTCCGCACGACTCAATGATGTACATTTCTTAGTAGAAATCTGTACGCAAAGCTTCTTGTTGGTTACAGCTAAGACATATTTAATCGATTTCTGCGTCTTACGCATCGCGTCCTCCCGGACAACCTGACGACACGACCACTTGCGCGTGTTTGATTATATTGCCGTTAACAGTGTAACCCGGCTGCAAGGTAGTTGAGACAGTGTTTTCTGGATATTCGAAACTAGGTTTCTGCATGAACGCTTCGTGTTTCTGCGGGTCGAATGATTCGCCAGTCGGGTCGAACTGTTCGAGGCCGTTATCCGTCATGATTTTTTTGAATTTCACGTATATTTTCTTGAGACCATCGAGAAGAGACACCGTGTTCTGACCCCATATTGGCTTCGCAAAGGCTCGGTCGAAGTCGTCGTACACCTCAGTGAGCTGACCAAGCAGCTTCTTGTTAGCCGTAGACACTAATTCGGACTTTTCCTTCTCGGTACGGCGGCGGAAATTCTCGAACTCGGCCAGTAGTCTAGTCTTGGAATCGTCGTCCTTCGTCTCGAAGTATAGGTCGTTGTCCTTGATGTACGGTGACGAACCAATAATCATATAACGACCGATTGTACTTGCGAACTCGTGGAACTGCATCCGCATAATGGGTTTACCGTCCACCAGCGTGGTATGGTAATTCATGAACCAATTGACCTTGTCTTCTACATCGGGGTTTTCGTAGAGCTCGCGGTAGAAACGTGTTACGCAACTTCGAGTATTCTCGTTTTCCTCGAAACAGATGTAGTCGTTTATATTGAATTTCGTGAGAGCCATCAGTTGGCCTCCTCTAGAATGAGGTTCACCTTGAGCTGGACTTCCTTGAATTCGGATTCGACATTCACCGAATGCACGACGCATCGATTTAAATCTAGCGTGTACCTATGGCGGTTGTATGTTGTTCCGATACGGTCTTCGCCGTTTGGCACTGCAATATCTCCCTCGTCCGCGTCAATGCGCACCTTGTACTCGTCTGGCACGTTGGCCAGCAGTTTCTTCAAGTCTCCGACGTTCAGTTCGTAACACATAGAGTCCTCATTTATTAAGTGGTTTGCATATTTCTAGGTATTCCGGCGGTATTGCTCTTCGGTAGCGGATACATTTACGGAATTTTCCAATTACAATGTCTGGAAATATAAATCTTGGGTCTAATAAGTCTCGCCTTACACGAAACAGCGTTTGGCCAACATATAAGCGCGGTGTCGGCGCAAAAAATACACAAGGGTAGATACCTTGCTCGTTATTCGGATATCTCTCGTTAAACTCTTCATAGTGAAGTCGATATAAGCATCCTATTTTAGGTACCAATCCATTTGCTAGGATTTTGTCGACATTTCTCGGAGAAGTCCCGTGGTAATAGTATTTAGCTTTCGGCATCGCACGGTCCTACTTGTAGGCATTTATATTTATTTTCTCGACTAGGAACCAGTCGGGATATTGGCGGACATTGCGAGGGTCGTGGATATTCTCGAACCTCGGTCCACGCACGCTAAAACCATTGCTAAGTTTTCTCCAGTCTTTCGGGTCAAGAATGTCGCAACGAGTCCCGCTGTATTTCTCGCATACACGGTATGCGACTTTCTGGTTACTTTCCGTATGGTTACTTTCCGTACTGTCCGTACCCCCTAGCATTACACCTAATACGAGAAACCCCCAAAATACCAACACGGCGACGACGATAATGGTTTTGTACTTCCAATCTGATATTTGCTTTTTTCCTAGCTGTATTGTCATTATTCGACCTCCAGTTTCTTTTCTAGTTGCGGTAGTTTGGATTCTAATGCGTTGAAAAGGAATTGCAATTTAATTTCAGAGTTACGCCGTTTGTCTCGGGTTGATGCCAGTTTAACAGGACGACCGCCATGTGTTTCTTTGCAACGGCATTCAATTTCCTGGTCAATGCAATTTTTTATGATCTTGTTGTGCTTTATGACCTTTTTAATGGTTTGCACCATCCATTTAAGAAGTGTCATGGTTAGCGGAGCCTTCTTGGCCAGTGCTGCCTTATGCTTGGCCTTCAGTTCCTTGATTTCCTTTTCGTGCTGCTTTTGCATCTCGGCCATTTTCAGACTGAACTGGTTTTCGAGTTGTCGGTCATAGTCGACGCGTTGGCAGCGGAAGAGGTTCAGCGGACGGTCATATCCGTAATTGACTCCAGCCGGTACGTCACATTCGTCCAGAAAATAGAACGTGGAACCGGCAATACCAACCGTATGACCTTCCGGCGGTGCCAAAATGCCATTTTTACGCTTGAACGTGACCGACCGTTCATAGTCGCCGAGTTCTTTTTCCATACTGCATGGGTAAATTGGAACCATATACAATCCTCTTTGGAAAATATAGCAATCCGGAATCTAAATTGCTATATTTCGGACATGATACAACTTACACCGCAAAAGCCGACCGTGTTCATTTCCGGATCGGCCAAGATAAAGAAGCTCAACGAGGAAATGTGCCGCTGCCTAGACAACCTCATGAAGCGCGATGTGCGCGTCATCGTGGGGGACTGCTACGGCGTCGATATCCTTGCACAGAAGTACCTCAAGAAGAACGGATTTGAAGACGTCACTGTATATACGTCGACCGAGACGCCCAGACGTTGCGAGTTCCCCAACTTCGTGTCCATGTGGGCGCAGTCGCAAGGCAAGACCGGCGAGGATTTCTACCAAGTCAAGGACAAGGAGATGTGCAACCAGTGCGACGAGGCCATCGCCTTCTGGAATGGAGTGTCATACGGCGTGAAGTGCAATATCGACCGTCTGAAGGCAATGAACAAGCCGACAACCGTCATAATCGAGGAGGCCGCCGATGCCGGACAACAAGTATAAGGAATTCATCGAGAAGTGCCATCCCGAGCTGAAGGAAGAGGCCGAGAAGTATGTCAAGAACGCTCATCTTTCGGACTGGGCTACCAAGGCTGCCCAAAGGGAAGAAAAGAAGCGTCGCGAGGCCAGAGATAAGCAAGAGGTCAGAAATCGTGTGCCGTGGTACAAGTTCCCGTTCAGCTACAAGGAGCGGTTCTGCGACACCTACGAGGAAACCGAGACCTCGAATGTTAGCTTCGTCGACGCGTTCGCGAAGTTCACCGAACATTGCTGGGGTCGCCGTTTCAGTTTGGTTATCGACCGAGAGTCCGGACCGCGTAGCCAAGTATATTTTGAGGGGATGCTTGACGTGCTTCAAATTGATGAGGACACCTTCATGGAACGGTACATGGAATTCCTCTACGACAAGGACAGCATCGACTACATCAAGGATACGGTGGAAGGCGACGTGAAGACCGACGACATGTGCTGGGATGGTAGCCTTTTTGCCTACAAGAAGTCCGAGATGGCCGACTTCATAAAAAAAGAAATTAAGAAGATGACATTCTATTGGTAGATATGGGAACAAAATTATTGACCTACGAAAAGCCGAAAACGCTTGCCGACGAGATCGACGAACTGTTGAAGGATTGGGAGCTGACACCATCGCCGGTTGATTGGTTGATTGTTGACTACCGTCCAGGTTTCATAGATTGCAATGGGCGGTTCGTATGGTGATAGCAGCCGTTTGCATGGCGGCTGATACCGCCGACGGTTCCGTAATCAAGATGCCTTTCGGCTATGGAGACGACCACGGAGAAGCGAGGCACATGCTCGCTACGCACTATGGCATAGAGTTTCCGGCGATTTCTGGTTTCGCGGCAAGTGTAGGCACCGACATCGTTTTCCTTACCCGAGAGTCCGCCTTGCGCCATGCGGTTCATTTCGGACAGGTAAAAGAGGAGTTTCTTAACCGGACGGACGTCACCCGTCTGAATTCGGAAATGGTTTCATCGTATGAACACGGCAACATGTACGGACAGCTGAAGGACGCCGAATCACGTATGGAAGACATATACTGCATAGTGAAGTACGAACACCATGTCAAGGCCGATTACGACGGTCTGGAACCGCTATCGTCAGCCGATATCAACAAAATCAAGAACTTTATCAAAAGACACGGCAGCTTCTAGCTACGCACCGTACCAGCACCGTTTGAAGAATTCGATGAAGTCCTCGCGGCTGTAAGCGTGTTCGCGTTGCCAGCCGATCCACTCGTATATATCTGGATCCTGTTTGCTGATAACGATGCTGCTTAGATCGTTACCGTCAAATTCGCCAATCTTCGTTTCGGTCAGTGCTGCCATATACTTGTCGGCCAGTTGCTCTGCGGTGACATTGCGTTCCTTTGCGAACTCGTCGAAAGACATATTGCATCCGGGGTAGCCGCCTTTCTCGGTGTGGATGCTTGCCGATTCGATGTTGTCGAAGATGATGTCATCGAACGAATACTCTACAAGGTTTTTGTAGCCATCGGTGAATTCGTACTTCAAGTCATTCATCATTCGCTTAATGTTGAGCTTTGGCTTGTGCGTCTTGACATATTCGCAGATCTTCTTGACCGTTGTTGTTATTGTCTTGTGGCTTACGGTATAGTTGACCTTTCCCTTCTCGTTGTTTCCGCAGAACAAACTGGGATACCAGTCCAGACGTCCCATATTGGTGCAAGTCTTGTATAAGGTAAACAGCACTTGTCCGTGCTGCGCGAATGTAACCTTGGCGTTATCTGGATCCATGTTGAACTCGTCGCAACCGATGTCCGGGTTGGTGTCTTGAACAAGCTTCTTGACGAAATCGACTGTCTCCTTGAATGTGCCGTGTTTGTCGACGGTTATGCTGTTGATGTACTCCTGATAGATTTGGGGATACTTTGCCTTGATGAATTCTTCAAGCTTCATTAGGGAACTCCGTCTAAAAATGTTTATACAGCAAATATAGCTACTTGATGATTGGTGTGCAATGTGCTATATTTGTTTCAAAAACGAGGTAGACCGATGAAGAAATCCAAGTATTTGGTAGTATCAAACAACGAAGTGCAATGGGACAGCATTCTCTGCGGATGCTTCGTAAATATCATCGAGGCGGAATCCGCCGAGGATGCCGTCCGCAAAATGAATATGCCACATTCGTATGCGGTCGGCCAAGTTTACGAGCCTTACGTTTTTTCCGATGGTACGCACTATCCAAACGCGATCTCAGTGTTAGACTCGGTCCCCTCAAGGCCGAACTGCACTCGCGAGAACGAAGCGTATGTTATGGGAGTCCACAAGCTGTACAACGATTTTCGCAATCTCAAACTGAAGGCGTATGCTGTCGGACTGCAGAGCGGCGGCCTGATGGAATGCCCTGAAGTAACAATTGACGGGGTGGAAATCATCATTGCTCGCAACCCGTGGCAAGCGTGTGATATCTACAACTTCAAGCACAAGTGCGACTTTTTTCACGGTTCCATAGCCGCTGACATCGTCAACGGAAAACCGACCAATGTGAGCCGTTATGTCAAGCTTGATTATGTATTGAATGCTCTCGACAAGTTCAGAAATGAACACATAGGCGTATGTACCCTCGACCCAGACACGTTCGACGACATTTTCAACGGCAAATCCGATATTTCTAATGTCGAAGAGCCGACCGAGGAACCGGACATCAACGACAAGTATCGCGATGTATGCGAGGATTTGTTGAAGAAGATGAAGGCCAACCCGGACGGTCTGGTCGGCGTATCGTGCAAGGTGGAGCTCAAAGACGGTCGTGCCGTGCATATCTATGCCTCGGAAGACGACGACATCGTATGTGTCCGGAAGTCCGAGGTAGCCAAGCTGCTCCACGACATCGACACGGAAACCGTTGTCAATGACGGATAAACAGCTTACAGAGAATTTCATCCGCAGTAAGCTCGGTGACTCTGGTGTCGCCGAGTATTACGAATATTTGAAGGCCGGTCGTAAGAAGGAGCGCGATAAGAAACACAACATACAGGTCGCGCACCGTAATCCGTCTATATTGGACATTGAAGGCGAGTTCACGTATTATTACGGACGCGACTTTTTCTCCGAAGGAGAGAAATATTACATTGAAGCTACTGTATCAAGCTATTTGTACCAATCGGTCGGGTTGGAAATACGTGATACATTTTCTCGTGGATATTATAAGTTGGAATCGACAGCTAAGTATTTTACCACCATCCGCAAGAGGAACGGGTACGGCGAAGATTCCGACATAACAACGGATGATATTCTCGACCGTATAATCAGCGTACTTAAAAAAGGTTCCGAACACGGAACCAAAGAAGTATGCGGAAATCGGCACGGTGCCAGCTATTGTACTTTCTTAGGATTTCCAGACATCAAGAAGAAGCTGTATACCGACGATGAACTCCGCGCCTTTTTCAGCCGATGCTTTTACCGGGTATGGAACCCGGATTTCTTTGCCCCGGAATTGCGGCTTTAGCGGCCACACTTGAGGTTGTCCAAGTCGTTGCACTCCTCTGTATTGGCCATACGGATGGTGCGTTGGAGCTTGCCTAGGTCGGTCGTGAACTGCCAATAGTCTCGGTTATCCAGAAGCAATATAGTCATTTGTGGTCACAGCGAACGGCTTGTTCAAGTCCTGTTCGGCGTTCTGCATTCTGCCTCGCGTTCCTTGGTATAGGCGATAAATTTTTCAAACTGTTCTTGGTACCCGGAAAGTAATCCAAGAATATGGGTGGCGTCTTGGTCGAAATAATCGGGGTAGTGCTCGTTGCACCAGTTCTTGAAGTCATCGCCGTTATATTTCCCCGGATATTCAGTAAGAATCTGATGGGCAATCCTATTGCGTTCCGGGTCTCGTTGCCATTCGCTGACCAGCGAGTTGAACGAGGTAGGATACGGTCTCCAGTGGATATCGATGGGACCGCCGTCGGAATGCTTCAAAGCCTCGTCGAAGGTCAAGTACTTGCCGTCCAAGGTACGGTAGGTGAACGGAAACTCTAGGCGTACATTGACGCTCTCGGTTTCGCCGTCGCCGTTAGCCAAGAAATTCTTGTAACCGTATTCGCCACGGCGGATGCTGAACTTCACATAAGCTTTGGCCTTGATGTAGGCTTCGTGTGGAACCCACTTGTTGCGTTTCTTCTTTTGTACGGTAATCGGCTTCTCGAAGGTCGCTTCTTTCGAGTCGAAGTCGTACTCGCCCAATGACGAACTTGTCATCTCGTCGGTGGTGAAGAACTTGCGGAAGTCGAAAGTCTTCTTGGAGATGAAATCCATGAGCTTGGGTATAAGTTCGGCCTCGAATTCCTTCTGTTCCTTCTCGCTCTTGACAGGTCCGTTGTCGTCAAACTCCAACCCTCGCCACTTGATGCCGTGTTCGGCAGCTATGCGGTCTTGTTCAGCGTTCACTCGGTTCTGAACATCTTCGAGGTACTTGTTTGCTTCTTCGACTGTATAGAACTTCACGCCATAGAACGGAAACGGATATCTTGGCATAATTGTAATTTCTTTGCCTAGATGGATTATTCGTTTGGCATAATCGTCGTGTTCGTCGTTATATGTATAACAGATGTGGACTCCGAGGTACGGGGTGCCGTTGGCCTCTATTCCGGCCATCGTTCGGACTTTACAGTTGTCATACCGGTTCTTGGTAAAGTTCTTGATGATATTGTTGAAACGTAGGGTATAGATAACCGAAGTCTCCTCGATTTTTCTTGCCACCGCATCGAACTCTGAGAACTTTTCCGGATTTAGCCTACGCCAGTCGTGCAGTCGGACTGGGCAGTCTTTGAAATCCTTGTTGACCGAGTGCAGCCACAAGTACATCTCGTCCTCGATGGTTTCAAAGTTCCACTGACCGCTGCATTCTCTTGGGTATGCTGCTATAGTTTCGCATGCGCGGTAACTTTCGCGACCTTCTTCGGTCACCAGATACAGAGTCTTTCCGTTGGCGAAATCGGCTCGGTATCCGCTAATCTTAAGCTTCTTGGTGAGCTTGACGGTGAATGTAAGCGGCACATCGTCGATTACGCCTTCATAGACGAGGTCTGACGAGCTGTCGTCGTGCTTGACATACTTGACTAGCTTCATCGGCTTGATGAGCTTGTCGTACATCTCCGTCTCGTCTTCGAAGTATTCTTTTAGCGCGGCGACGGATTTCGCGCCACGGACTATCTTATCGCCAGTAAATTCTTTCATGCTGTAAATATAGCACATTCCTGATTGTTTTGCTATATTTAAGCCATGGCAAACATTATCGATGAACTGGTTAGGGTGGGCGTATTCCATTCCAAGGGTGAGGCTCGCTCCATGATTAAGAACGGCGGCGTGTCCGTCATTCCGGCATTCTATAAGAGTGCGGTGCCGCCATGCTTCGACGACAACTACGCAGAAGCCGAAATGGGTTTCTTGACGGTAACCGACCGTGATTATGTCTTGGAACGGAAGCTGGGACTGTGGGACCGTGAAGGACAAGCCAAGATATACAAGACGTCCAACATCAGGTTCTACGACGGAATGTCCATGATGCCGGATGGAACGCTGTTCCCAGCTCGCATCTGGGACAACCGCGGGTGGGACCCAGTTCTAGCCCAGTTCCGCGAGAACCTTGTTTACGGGACCGGTCATGGAATCCGTTTCGACTGCGGATGGATAATGACGTGGGACACCAATAAGTACGGAAAGAACCCGTGGCTGGTCAGCGAAAAGAAACTCGAGTGTAACGAACTGAAGGACGGCGACGTGGTCAAGATAGGCAAGAAGCGTACCGTAGTAATAGGGGAATAGCGATGGCTAGACACATATTGACTGACGACATCCGTACCGCATTGACGAATGACGGGTTTCACTCGGACGATGCTATAATAGCGTTCATGATCATAGATGCGGCCATCGAGAAGATGAACGTGCCCGACGAGATGGTTGAGCAGTTGCATGAGACCGCGACCGAATACATGAAAAAGAACTCGGTGAGTGTCGACCATTGGCAAGCGACTGCCAGCTGGCTTGCTTACGCGCATAAGTTCGTGTCGTTTTTGCTCGAAACACGTGAACGGTTTGTCACCGACTGCTTGTCGTTGAACGACACGTCACAGATCAACTTGAAATACTCTCTAAATAAAGACGGCACTATTGTTATGTACGACCAGCTGTACAGCGAGCTGGTGAAGGCTTCCGACCACATTGACAACATCAGCAACGTTATCGCGTGGTCGTCGGAAAATTACTGATTGAATGGTGAAATGCTATGAAAAATGAATTCAGCTCGGCCGGCGAAATCACCAACATGGTTGCAAAGGTGTCCGACATGGTCGAAAAAGTGTCGTCTGGCGAGGCCACTCCAGCTCTGGCCGACGGCGTCACGCTGACCTTGTCTGACGTCGACAAACGTAAAATACGTATCGATCGGGAGAACGACCTAGTCACCTACGTGAAATGCGCCGACCGGCTTGGCAACTTGAACGCGCTTTTGGAAATATATCCACGTCATTATACGTTGGAACAGATAAGGGACGACCTTCTCGGTCAACGAGAACGGATCAAAAACATAATACTCGGACCGGACCGTTAGGAAACGTATGTGGTCTTCGGGTACCCGACCATCTTCAAGAGCATGTCCCATGCCTCGCACGTTTCGGCGAGCGATGTCGGCTTCGTGTATATGACCAGCTTCGGCATGAGCAAGTCAAGGGCATGCACTACCGGGTGAGGAGATGCCTTTATGGTTTCGTGTATCCAAGGTATGCACTTATCGCCCATGGCGACAATCGCTTTGAAGTGCGGGTTTTCGTAGTCGGTGACTGCGATTATACTGGTCTCGGTTTCCCACGCCTTCAGCTCCTTGTCGTACTGGTCCCGGCCACAGTTCTTGAAATCGTTGACCAGCTTGTCAATGTGATGGGAAAGGAGACCGGGGTTCATTTTCCCTCCAGACTGACGCATGCACAATCCGATTAGCTCGGCTTTAGCCTTGGCCTCGCCAGTGCTTACGAGGTTGATGAACTGCGTGTAGTTCTTGTCGACGATAAGTTTGGTGAATTCCCAGTGATCGATCATATCATTGGACAGACCGACAGTCTTGATGACTTTCTCGGCGGTCTGGCCTGTGTTGGCGATAACCATGGCCACGTGCTTCCCTATTTTTGCATTGATCATCTTTTTGTCAATCAAGTCGAACACGTGGAAAATTTTCTGCAGCCTTTCGTTAATCACGTCCAGTTCCACCCGCTGATTCACGTTTGTCTTCTGGAGCTCGTCATTATCCTCGCGAATCGTTTCACGTTCCTCGTTGGCCTCGTTCTGTATGTTATTGTGCCGTCCGCCTCTCATTGCTATGTTTCCTTAATGCAAATATGATACCGAAATATAGCAATAAAGTGGCGAGCTTTCCACCGGATTGCTATATTTCGTTTGACAAAATAATCCAGGAATGTTATCATGTTCAAACTGAGCGTTAGGAAGTTCATCAAAATATGCAAGGACGTGATCGGCGGCGATAAGGTCACATTCGAGTCAAAACCGCCAGAAAACTTGGATCTCAACTGGGTGGTCACGTGTCACGGATATGGCCGTGATATTTGCTCGTTGGTTGTTTTCCCCGATGGTTCGACCGAAGCGACAATAATGGAGCGGAACCGTTATCCAAGTCCGGTGTATACGACCAGTGTCAGCCTTTTCTTCATGCGCAAGTTGAGGAAGGTGGTGTTCGTCGACACCATGTTCGCGAACAAGGCCGAATTCGTCGGCACCCTAATGTCGGAACACCTGCGCGATCTCACCGTGTATTCGGCGGACGCGTTTTGGGTAATTATGGCGATTTGGAGCGAATTCAGCAGAATACCCAAGGATAATACAGCCGACATTATCGAGGACTTGAAAAAATATAGCGAAAAAATATCTAAAACTGTTGACAAGAGCACGTAACTTTGTTATATTGCGTAACAGAGGTACAGATACATGTGAACTACCCACCGCCTAAAGGCGGTGAGCTTCGGTTCTTGCCATCGACACCGAGTCTTGCCTAGTTGCAATCGGATTGCAAATCGGTATAGGACCTAGCTCCGGCGAGGCTTGTTCCA
>Ga0129306_1001459_pt1 | contig 26600 bp, 29 predicted proteins | sample P827metagenome_FD_94438 | JGI IMG/M metagenome (GOLD analysis project Ga0129306, IMG submission 94438) | Capybara group fecal microbial communities from Wisconsin, USA - P827 metagenome | ecosystem: Host-associated > Mammals > Digestive system > Large intestine > Fecal | place: USA: Wisconsin...
AAAGCGTATAGGGTGATCTCCTAAGCGGAACGTCGCGCGTTCGAATCGCGCCGGGATCGCCATTTTGCCTACCAGATTCGACAGATTTGCCCTCAAAAAGGCAACTGTGAAGCTGGTAGGATTTTTCTTTTTCGGGACACTACGAAACGCAAAAATCTGCTAACAGGAGAAGACCCCTGTTAGCAGATTTCTAATTTTTCAGCCCGATTTCTAATCGACCTTGTAAGCGTCAAAATCACCACGTGAATACAGAACAGATAATGTCTGAAATATAACACCAGCATAGTCTGGCACATTCTCAAGAAATCGTAAGAGACCTTAGGACTTCGTGAGAATCTGTCGAACTATGGCCGCGTGCGAATCGAGGGAACAGATTATGACATCATCATCGGGCCGTTGTTCGTTACACCGATTACAGAAGAGATTGTGGATGAATTTCTTTCAGATTATCAAACGCCCCAGGAAAACAGAGCGGACGCTTCTGATACACTGTATAGTCTACCGCTGATCAGCCATTATCTGTACCATAGTTGCCTGGTCATGGGCGATACACTCAGAGAGAAGCGAATTGGCGCTCTGGTGAAAGGGCAGAAATATGCCGTTCGGGTAGATGCCTTTAATGAAAATGGGATTGCGCATGGGAGAACCCGCTTCTTATGAGATCGAAAATCCCTGAAGATAACAGTTCGTTCCCGCCGGAATGGATTAAACTCGATCATTCCGCATATATTTACCCGGCCATAATGAATCGGCGACTATCCGCCATGTTCCGACTGTCTGTGACGCTGAACGAAACAGTTGATCCCAATGTGCTGCAAGATGCGCTCAATGAAACCATGAGGCGATTCCCCTCCTTCGGATATAAGCTCCGAAAGGGATTGTTCTGGGATTATCTGGCACAAATAACCGAAACGCCGAATGTGCAGCCCGACGCGATTAATCCGATGATCAGTATCGCATCGGATCGAAAGCAGCGTTTCCTTTTCAGAGTTCGCTTTCACGGCCCAACGATTGCCCTGGAAACATCCCATGTTTTAACAGACGGCACTGGTGCTTTGACATTTCTCCTGACATTGGTGTCCGTATATCTTCATAAACAGTATGGTATCCCTCAGAAAACGGGCAGCCATGTTTTGAACGTCAGCGAAAAGCCAGCCAAAGAAGAGTTGGAAGACAGCTTTCCACTTTATCGCGGGACGATCGGCAAGCTGAACAGGGAAAGCCGCGCTTACCATGGCAGTGGGACACTGATTGCATCCCACCTTTTGAATGTCATTACGGGAATCATTCCGGAGGAGGCGATTCGCTCAGCCGCCGCTGAACACCATTGCTCTGTTACTGTTTTTCTGGCATCTGTGATGATTGCCGCCCTACAGGAACAGCAGGAAGCTGAGCATCGGCGGAAAAAGCCTGTCCGGGTATCTATCCCCATAAATTTGCGAACACGTTTTCCCTCTGTGACCCTGCGCAATTTTTCTTACTGGATGAATCCTGGAATCAATGCGCAGTTTGGGCATTATGAGCTGGAAGAAATCATTCGTTCTGTCCAGGCCCAATCTCAGTTGGGGCTGGATCAGAAAGAACTCCAGGCCAGATTTACCGGTACAATGATAGCCGCCAATCATCCTCTGTTTCGTCTGATGCCGCTCGTTATCAAGCACTGGGTTCTGAATCTGGGGGACGCGCTGATGGGAGATGCTTCGTGCTCACAGTCCTTGTCCAACCTTGGATCGATTGATGTGCCTGATTCGATGAAGCCCTATGTTGATGACATTCAATTCCTTTTGGGGCGCTCGAGGGGAAAGGCCGGATCCGGAAGCTGCGTCAGCTATAACGGAAAGCTGATGCTGACATTCACCAGGAAGATCCATGAGCCCGTGTTTGAAAGGCTGTTCTTTTCAATGCTGGTTGAAATGGGTATTCCGGTAGAGATTGAAAGCAACAGGTTGAGGTGAAATGATGCCCTACTGTGTACACTGCGGCGTGAAACTGAATCAAGCCGAAAAACGTTGCCCGCTTTGCGGTACGCCGGTATTTGATCCCAACTCCATTGATCAGGCCGCAAGCGATAATGAACCCATTCATATTGACATGTATCCAAGGAGGGATATTAACTGGCGATTCCTTTCGAAGGTCACCGTGGCCATCCTTGCCGCAATTTCGTGTATGACGATACTTTGCGATCTTCTGACCACCGGCATGATCAGCTGGTCATGTTTCTCACTCGCCGGATGCGTGCTTTTGGCCGGGATCGCCGCCATTCCCGCTTTCAAAAACGTGGTTCTGAAAATCCTTATTCCCTTTATGGGAGCGGCATTCGCATTGTTTCTGGTTGCCATCGCCACGCAAGGACTGAAATGGTTCCTGTATCTGGCTTTACCTGGCATATCGATTGCGGCGATATATACCATCGTTTCTGTGTGGCTTGCGTCAAAAAAGAAACTGAGGCTTCTCTATCGTGTTGTGATCCTCCTGGTCCTATTGATCGTTTTTCTGATCGTCATAGAGATCATCACCGATCTTTACGCTGAAAACGAGATTCATATCTTCTGGTCCCTCTATGCGGTGATTCCCCTGTCCTTTATCGCAGTTGTCTTTACAATTACAGCGCATAACAACCGCATGATTGATTACATCAGAAAGAATATGTTCCTGTCCCCTCAATGAGGAACTGCTCAGATGCAAAATCATCTCAGGATGTGTGATTATGGAGGTTGAATCAATGAAATCCGAGGAATACTCCACATCGTCCATCTGCTCTGATGGAACGACTGCTTGCGTTTGCCTCTCAGTCAGGTTATGAGCAGATTGAACTGACCGTCGAATCAAAAAACCATCGGGCGCTGAGACTGTATCTCAAATATGGCTTTATGGTTTATGGCACACGTCCTCATGGAATGAAATATCCGGATGGCAGCTATGATAATGATTACCTGATGATCAAAATGATAAAATGATTGTCAGTAAAGACGGAAGATTTTGAAATTGTCGGCTAAGACAATCGGAATTCGATCCCCACTACGCTCCACCATAGGACCCGTTGGATTGTTCAACGAGTCCTTTTTTGTGTTAAAATACACCTTGGGAGGCGCTTGTATATGAGTAAAGGAAGGCTTAAAGATACATTTGATAAGGCAATGAGTGAAAACCCATTCACCCACCTTGGTGATGCGGTCTATTCGCTGCTTTATAAAAGCATAATAAGAATGGATATCCCTGATGATGAGCTCATTTCAGACACTGCTTTGGCTAAAGAGCTTAATATCAGCAGGACTCCGGTTCATAATGCGCTTATACGCCTGCAGGATGACGGCCTGATCATCAAAAGCTCAGGTCAGGGATTCAGGATCGCGCCTCTTAAGGAAGATGAGTGCCGCTATCTCATGGAAGTAAGGCTTGCTATAGAGGGTCAGGCAGCAATGAGAGCAGCTGAGCGCATCACAGACAAACAACTCCGTAAGCTTGATGAGCTCAGCGAGGAGTATAGTAAAGCCTGTGATGTTTGGGATGTTGACTCAATCATAGAAAGCGACCACGGCTTTCATCAGCTGATCGTAGACTCGTCAGATAACCTGATATTAAAGGATATATACAGGCAGATATCGCCGAGGGTCCTGCATTATCGTTATTATCTCTTTCGGAAGAGCGGGCGCGATACACTTGAGCCGATAATGAAACTTTCGGTCAGACATCATCAGTCGGTAAAGAATGCGGTCAGACTCGGATTCAGCGATACGGCACAAAAGCAGATAGAAAGAGATATTTATGGAATGACGGATATTATCGGTTCCTGGTAAGCAAGCAATAATATCTGCATATTGACAAAAACGTTTTGATTTGAAGACAAAAACAAAGTCTTAGGGTCAAAACGTTCTTTTTTTGACACTCTTCGGGTCCTTCAGATACGATTTTATTAATAACTATCAGGAGGTTACAAATGGATGATAAGCGTTCACAGTGGGGAAGCAGAGTAGGCTTTATACTTGCGGCAGCAGGATCTGCGGTTGGCCTTGGAAACATATGGAAGTTTCCGGGAAGAGCATATGAAGGAGGAGGCGGTTCGTTCCTTCTGTTATATTTGCTGATAGTTATCTTCCTCGGTGCACCGCTCATGATAACAGAGCTTTCTGTCGGAAGGGCAAGCCAGTCCAACATAGTAAGTACATTTCAGAGACTTGGGCATAAAGGGTACTCATGGGTAGGCTGGATCGGAGTGTGCGGAGCTTTCGTTATCACTTGTTATTATTGCCATGTTGGCGGCTGGGTGCTCCGCTATGTGTTCGGATATGCACTTGAAGCACCGGCAATATATGAAGACTCATTGGGATATTTCTATGAAATGCTGGGTGCTCATGCTGATGGGACCACGTCTGTGCCATGGACAGCGATCGGATTTGCTGCAGCTTTCACAGCATTGAATGCAGTGATCATACTGAAAGGCGTTGTCGGCGGCATAGAGAGGTTCAATAAGATCGGTATGCCCGCGTTGTTTATTCTGCTTCTTATACTGCTGGCCAGAACGGTGACTCTTCCGGGATCGATGCAGGGACTGAAGTACATGCTGTCTTTTGACTGGAGCAAAGTGTCATTCAGCACAATACTTGCAGCCCTGGGACAGGCGTTCTATTCTCTGTCGATAGGAATGGCAATAATGATAACGTATGGGTCATATCTTCCGAAGAATGAGAATATAGCTAAAAACACCACGCTGATATGTATAATGGATACTCTTGTTGCTGTGCTTGCGGGATTCATCATTGTCCCGGGAGTATTTGCTACCCTGGGAGAGGAAGAAATCGGAAAGGGCGGAGGATTTGCATTCGTTTCTCTTGCCAAAATGTTCGAAAGCATGCCGGGAGGAAGGTTCTTCGGAGTTTTATTTTACCTGCTCCTTCTGTTTGCGGCTCTGACTTCATGCATATCTCTGATAGAAAGCATAGTGGCTTTTCTTACAGAGAAATTCAGCCTTCAGCGTAAAACAGCTACTGTATGGCTGTGCCTTATACTATTTGCAATAGGCTGTCTTTATACGTGCTCACAGGCGGCGGTCCCGCTTCACGGAATATGGCTTGACGGAACTAATGGTGTGACATATCCTGCCTTCTGCGACTTTATGGAGTATCTTACAGACAGGATAATGATACCTGTATGTGCTCTTGGCTGCTGCATATTTGTCGGGTGGGTCTGGAAACCTGAAAAGGCGATAGAAGAAGTCGAATCCTGCGGCGCTGCATTCAAACTTGCCGGGATATATAAAATACTGATCAAGTATGTAGCTCCGGTCGCAATACTGACTATATTGATCATGAGTTTTACATCCGGCATGACGTTAAGTTGATTTAGGAGAAAAGCATTATGAGCGGTCTTGGAACAATAATAAATGCAGCTGCGATAACCGCCGGTGGAGCTGCGGGAATGCTTGCCGGCAATGCAGTAAAGGAACGATATCAGGAGACGCTTAATATGGCTTGCGGGGTCAGCATCCTGTTTCTTGGAATAGGCGGAGCAATGGAAAAAATGCTCAGCATAAGTGATGGCAGGCTGGTAGGCACACAGTCTCTGATGATAGTGATAAGTATGGCTCTCGGTTCACTTATCGGAGAGCTGCTGAATATAGAGGCCGCATTTGAGAGGTTTGGCGAATGGCTGAAAAGAAAAACCGGCAACGCAAAGGATAAGCTTTTTGTCGATGGATTCGTCACTGCATCTCTGACCGTTTCGATAGGGGCAATGGCCATAGTTGGCGCTATACAGGATGGTATCAGCGGAGACTGGTCGATCCTTGCGGCTAAATCAGTGCTTGATTTTGTAATAATCCTTGTAATGACCTGCTCGCTGGGAAAGGGATGCATGTTTTCAGCGATACCAGTATTTGTTTTCGAGGGCTCGATGACAGCCTGTGCGGCTTTGATACGGCCGTTCATAACTGCCCAGGTACAGGACTATCTTTCTCTGGTAGGATCAATACTCATCTTCTGCATAGACCTGAATCTGGTGTGGGACAAAAAAATAAGAGTATCCAACATGCTGCCTGCTATTGTTATCGCAGTTATTGCAGCAATTATTTGACCCTATGTGAAATTGTGATTGGGTGAGTGGTTGGGTGGAAAAAGATGGCGTGCTGTCCTCCTTTCATTTCAACGTGTTCAGCAATAGCTTGAGAATTCGATCCCCCTACGCTCCACCAGGACAGAGAGTTGATACAATTTGTATCAGCTCTTTTTTTGTAAACCCGTTGATTTCAAAGGGTTTAGCGGTTTTCTCCTTTCAGGACGTGTTGTGGATTGGTTGCATTTTGAACGTGAACGTGTTCATAGAGGAAAGTTACGCGACTTTAGCTGGCTTATTATTGTCAACACCGTTATAGATTGTCATTGTTACTGTTCACAGGTACTGGAAATAACGCAAAAAATTCATAACGATGCGAACAGCAAAAATCGTTAGAAACCCAGTAATGGCAAGGCCTCAAGGCACTTCAGGGAACAGCAAAGGCAAACGCTTTTTCGATCTCCTAAGCGGAACGTCGCGCGTTCGAATCCCGCCGGGATCACCATTTTGCCTACCAGATTTGACAGATTTGCCCTCAAAAGGCAACCGTGAAGCTGGTAGGATTTTTCTTTTTCACGACACTACGGAGTAGAAAAATCTGCTAACAGAAGATGACCCCTGTTAGCAGATTTCTAATTTTACAGCCCGTTTTCTAATCGGCCTTCAATGATGACTATGCTTCAGTGTCTAATTTTTTCGGACGATCGTGCTAATTTTGGCGGACGATGCGAACGGCATCTTTTCTGAATCTGAAAAAAACGCTTGTAAAGCCTGGCGAATTGAGAGCTCAGTAAACAAAGATCAGACGTACCTCCAGATGGTTTTGACCTCTGTGAAGACAATCATTTGCTAATTACGGAAGGTGGACGATTAGCAAGATTTATGCGATTATTTGGCTCTGCTAATGCCTAACGCCATACTTAGCAAGAGAGTGTTAATTTTGCCCAAATAAATGAAATGGTGGTTCCACTGGAATGCTTTGTTCAATATATTCTTGCCCTTTTGCAAGCAGGCGCAAATAAACAGTACCTTGACCGTCAGTAGAAATGCTGGCATATGAAGTCGGAATCCTTTCTCACCTTGTCATTTGCGCCAAGCATAAATGCTGCAGCATCAAGGTCGAAATCTGCAGATCCATCATACTTGTTTGTATCCCATCCCAGACCGACAAGAGCAAGCCGAACGCCCTTATCCAAACTGACTTTTTGTCCTTTTTGAAGATTGATTTCTCTCCGTCTGTGGTTGCGATGACCTACTCCTTTGTGCAGAAACTGATCTCCTCCCTGGGGGCGACCATCGTCGGTCTTGCCGTCGCTTCCATCGGTTATGTGGAAACCATGCCGCAGGCCACCGATGCCTTCTCCAGACCCATCCTGAATATCGCCCTCTTCCTCTGGCTGGGCATGCCGATGCTGGGATATGTCTGCACACTGATCGCCATGAAATTCTACAAACTGGATCAGAAGACGATGGAAGAAGTCAGCAGGAAGAATGCTGCAATGCGGGCAGAAAAATAAAACAATCAAACTGCCCGGATCGGCTGTCCCCGGTCCGGGCTTCTTAACAAAAACCGGGAGTGATGCACAATGAGAACGATCCTTTCCATGAACTCCGGCTGGCGTTTCAGCAAAGTGTCCGCTGTTCCGGAAATCTTCCCTGAAGACTGGGAACAGGTTTCCCTGCCACACACCTGGAATGCCGTGGACGGCCAGGACGGAGGCAATGATTACTGGCGGGGCACGGCCTGCTATGTCTGAAAGCTGTCCCGTCCCGAGGCTGCCCCCGGCAGCAGGATCTACCTCGAAATCAACGGGGCAGCCATGTCTGCTGAGGTGTATCTGAATGGCAAAAAACGGACACGCCATGAAGGGGGATACTCCACCTTCCGTGTGGATCTGACCGATGTGATGGAGGAGGAAAACCTGCTCTGTGTCACGGTGGATAACGGGGATAATGATCATGTGTATCCGCAAAAGGCAGACTTCACCTTTTACGGCGGCCTGTACCGGGATGTGAATCTCGTGATTGTGCCTGAAAATCACTTTGAACTGGTGAAGGATGGGACCCCCGGCATTAAAGTGACTCCGGTTGTCGATCTGGAGAAGCACTGCGCATCCGTCACGGTGGAAACCTGGCAGAACGGCGGGAAGGTGACCTATACCGTCAACGGGGAAAGCCGAACGGCCATCTCGGAAAACGGCTATGCCCGGGCGGTATTTGTCCTTGAGAACGTTCATCTGTGGGACGGACTGAAGGATCCGTATTTGTATGAAGCCGTCGCCAGGCTGGACAGCGGAGATGCGGTTTCTGCCCGCTTCGGCTGCCGGGTTATGGAATTCAGCCCGGAGAAAGGTTTTCTTCTCAATGGCAGGACGTATCCGCTGCGGGGTGTCAGCCGGCATCAGGACCGCTGGGGCATCGGCAATGCCCTGACCGAAAAGGAACATCGGGAGGACATGGAGCTGATCCGCGAGATCGGCGCGAACACGATCCGTCTGGCACATTATCAGCACAGCCAGTTCTTTTATGATCTGTGCGACGAGGCAGGCATGGTGGTCTGGGCGGAGATTCCCTATATCACCGAGCACATGCCAAACGGCCGTCAGAACACCCTGGATCAGATGCGCGAGCTGATTACCCAGTGTTACAACCATCCCAGTGTTGCCTGCTGGGGTCTTTCCAATGAAGTGGCTGTGCACGGCGTTACAGAGGATCTGCTGGAAAAGCACCGGCTGCTGAATGACCTGGCCCACCGTATGGACAAAACCCGCCCCACAACCATGGCCCATGCCTTTATGCTGGAACATGACAGCCCGCTGACCAATCTGCCGGATATCGCCAGTTACAACCTGTATTTCGGGTGGTACCAGGGCACCCTGGAGCAGAACGACAGCTTCTTTGATGCGTATCACGCCAAATACCCGGACAGGGTAATGGGCTTCTCCGAATACGGTGCGGATGCCAATGTGCAGTTTCAGTCGTTCCGCCCGGAAGCCGGCGACTACACCGAACAGTATCAGTGTGTGTACCATGAGTCCATTCTGGCATGTATTGCCCGTCACCCATGGCTGTGGGCGACCCATGCCTGGAACATGTTTGACTTTGCAGCCGACGGCAGGGACGAAGGCGGGGCTCACGGTCTCAACCAGAAGGGTTTGGTGTCCTTCGACCGGAAGCTGAAAAAGGACGCCTTCTATCTTTACAAAGCGGCATGGAACAAGGAAGAGCCCTTTGTCCACCTTTGCGGCATGCGGTATGTGAACCGGGCAGAGGCAGAGACAGAAATCAAAGTGTATTCCAACCAGCCGGAAGTGACCCTGTTCTTGGACGGGCGGGAATTTGCCGCCCTGCAGGGCGAAACCGTGTTTACTTTCCGTGTGCCGGTTTCCGGGGAGCACAAAGTGACCGCAAAAGCCGGCAATTGCTGTGATGAAATCACGATCCGCAGAGTGGCGCAGCCGGACGCCGCCTATCGCTTCGGTAAGACCGGCAGTGTGGCCAACTGGTTTGACGAAGAGAACTTTAAAACGGACTGCTTCTCCATCCGGGACAGCTTCGGTGCTCTGATGGCGCATCCGGAAGCCGGGAAGATTGTCGGCGCGATCATGCAGAAGATGATTGCCAGCCGGGGTGATGTGGCCAGATCGGCCAACAGCAATCCCAATCTGCAGAAGATGATGGCCGCCATGAGCTTTGAAGCCCTGCTGAAAAAGGCCGGCGATGCGGTGTCTCCGGACAGGATCAAGGAGATCAACGAGCAGCTTCAGCAGATCAGGAAGGCCTGAGCAGAACAGAAAGAGAACCTCTGAAAAGGACATTTCTCCGGAACGACACAAGGACCATCCCGATTGACGGCGGCTCTTCAGCCTCTTCAGACATTTGTTTGAGGGAGGGATACACCGCAGGAAGGATACATATCCTGTTTAGTATTATTCCCGGTCAGGCGTCAGCCTGACCGGTTTTTGTTACGGGGCTGTCCCTGCTTTTCAGGCTGCAGGCACAGAGCCGGGCGATGCACGGCTGCGAAAAAGATGCTTCGCCTGCCCTTCGGGCAGTACAGAAGGAACGCGCAGAAGAGCAGGGGAGCATGAACGCCTTTGGAGTGATATGTCCCTGTTATCAGGACAGCAGAACAAACATGCGGAAAAACGAAAAAAAACGCACCGGGAGTTTTCATCCGGATGCGAATCCGTTACAATGCAGGAGGACAAAAAGAAGGAATTCGTTTTTTGAAACACGGAAGCGGGGGAACTCTGAACGTCTGTCGGGGAAAAACGGGTTTCAGGAAGCAGCAGACATCGGGAGATGGACCGGAGGAGGACTTTCTGAAAAATGGCGCAGGTTCCCGGCACCGAATTCCTGCGGAAAAAGCCGGAAGAATGAGAACGGTTTGTGGAGAAAGAAAGCGATGAGTGACAGATCAGGGAATGTGCATCAGGTGCCGGCTTCAATCGCTTCCATCCTTGGCCGCCGGACCGGAAAAACAGACGGGCTCGGAAAATCGGGAGCTCAGGTCTTGCTTTTTGATGATTATGTACTGAAAATCCGTCCCGCAGAGGACTGGAATACAGTCGACGTGCAGATTCTGGAATGGCTTGCCGGGAAAGCGCCGGTTCCTCAGGTGGCTGCGCATGAAGTATGGAACGGACAGGACTGGCTGCTCATGACGCGTCTTCCCAGAACAGAGCTGTGCAGGCCCGACGTGATGCGGAACCCTGTGCTGCTCCTGGACTGTATGGCGGAAGCGCTGCATACGTTATGGTCGATTCCCGTATCTGGCTGCCCGTTTGAGAGAAGGGTGGCGGAGAATCTTTCGCATGCTGAAACGGCCATCCTGTCCGGAACGTTTGATGCTTCAGACTGTGAGCCGGAAACCTTCGGACCGGGCGGGTTTGCAAACCCGGAAGCTCTCCTCCTGTGGCTGAAAAATCACCTGCCCCCGGAGGACCGGGCGGTCACGCACGGGGACTTCTGCCTGCCGAACCTCTTCACCGATGGAAAACGGTTTACGGGATTCATTGATGTGGGCAGTGTCGGGGTTGCAGACCGGTGGATGGACCTGGCCCTGGGCTGGAGGAGCCTGAAACACAACAGTGACGGGCACTATGGAAAAGTGTATCCGGAAATCGATCCGGATGATCTGTTCCGCGCGGCAGGGGTTCCGAAAGATGAAGAGAAACTCCGGTATTACCTCCTGCTGGATGAATTGAACTGAAGCAGCATCCTTTTCCGGGGAGGAATCCCGATTGACGGCAGCGGCGACATGCAGGTGATGGCCGGACAGGCATGGCAAAAAGGAGATGAACGTTTGATGGAGAACGCACAGGGAAACTCTTTTTCAGAAGCACTTTTGAGTGAAAAGACGGAGAAAATCCCGGCGGAGTATGACTGGTTTGCACCGCTGATCGGGGACTGGGATTGTGACTACTACGATATCCCGGAAAAGGGCCGCAGGCGTCATGTGCTCGGAGAATGGATTTTCCGGAGAATCCTGGAAGGAACCGGCGTGCAGGATGTTTTCATTTTTCCGTCCAGAAGCACAAAGAAAACAGATCCACAGCCGGATGGAGAGTACGGTACTTCCCTGCGCATGTTCAACAGGAACAACGGATGCTATGATGTGGTGTATACCTGTGAAACATGCATGAAAAGGCTGACCTTCAGAAAAGAAGGGGAGAAACTTGTGGGTCAGGTGCTGGATGAAGAAAATGCTTTCTGGGTTTTCTCAGAGATAACACCGGACCGTTTTCACTGGGAAAACATTCGGGTCCGGGAAGACGGAACCACAGAACTGGTTTGCGAGATCTTTGGGAAACGCATTGGTTAAGCCGATTCCGGAAGGCAGGGGACATCGCACGGAATCAGTTTCCGGTATTGCAGGGTGGCGCTGCCGGTACCGGGGATACACACCACGTCTCCGTTTCGCAGCAGGCGGAACGGAGCAGAAAAATGTCTGTCCCGGTTCCCGGAACTTACAGGGAGATACAGCCTTATGAAAATGATCGATTTGAAGGAAGTCCAGGTTGAGGATATCGAGGCACGGCTGAGTTCATATGACGAAAATCACATAACCTATAAAATGAATGGCTGCATTCAGATTGGCGTTGAAGATGACGGCAGACTGATTGCGGGACTGGATGCCCAAATAACGGCTTTCAGAATCCTATATGTGTCCACTGTGTTCGTGGAGGAAGCATACAGGAGAAAAGGCATTGGAGCCTGGATGATCCGCGAAATGGAAAAGCGGGCGGCTGCAATGGGTGTCAATACCATCCGTCTGGATACCTTCAACTGGCAGGGGAAAGAGTTTTACGAAGCCCTGGATTACCAGTGTGCCGGTCATTACGATAATGCGGAAGACGGCTATTCGGAATACTTCTTTTTGAAGAGAATCAACGGACCTGTTTCAACTGATGCAGAGCATCCTGCAATCCGAAAATGAACCTTCCAGCTTTTCATGGACGATCGGCAAAGCGAAGGTTGCGGAGAAATCATGTATGATGAAGACAGATCGACTTTCAATCAGACGGGTTCGTGCTGACGATTGGACAGCCATTCAGACGATATGGGCAGATGCAGCAAAATCCGTTTATGCGCAATATGACAGGCCCAATGCATTGGATGACCAGTCTGTTTCTTTCAGAATTGCAAAGTGGGCTTCCTTTGCGGATGGCGATGAACACATGTTCTTTGCTGTTTGTCTGCGGGACGTGGTCATCGGATACGTTGCTTTCAACAGGAGAGAAAACGGCTACGAGATGGGATACTGTTTCCGTTCGGATCATCATGGAAAAGGATATGCAAGGGAGAGCATCTCCGCGATTCTTGATGTGATGAAAGACAGAGGTGTCATCAGGATTACAGCAGGAACTGCCCTGAACAACACACCATCCGTCAGGCTGCTGACATTTCTGGGCTTTCGGCAGATTGGAACAGAGAAGGTTTCATTCTACAAGGACGATGAGGGCAATGCCATACTGTTCGATGGCGGGAACTATGAGCTTCTTTTGCGCAAAGAAACAAGTTCCGATTTGCCAGGATGACTGGACCTGTTCCTATCGGTCCTGTCCTGGGCAGGCATGGGATTTCTGCAGGGCCGGATGTGGACGGAAAAAACTCACAGACAGGCATCATAAGATCATTCTGCACAGAAGACAGCGTGTTATGGGACTTTCTATAGGACAATATCCAGGAAGAGATTGTCCTCCTGCACAGGGCCCAAAGGATCGGAGAGGCTGCTCAGGGCTATACCGGGATGATCGGAAAACCGGATGGGACTCTTCTGACCATGCGATAAAGGCCGCACGCCGCGGATACCGGAAGGAGGATTGCAGAGAAGATATGTCCTGCAATCCGGAAAAAGGTCGATGTATGAAGTATTGTCATGAATTTCATCAGAATAGGAACCTGACGATCCGGAAAATGGACGAGCAGGATTTCGAACCGCTGCATGCTCTTTTGTCCAATCCGGAAGTGATGCGTTTTCTGGAACCTCCCTACGCAAAAGAACAGACACGCGCTTTTTTGCAGACAGCCCTGTCGGAGGTCCCTCCTGTTTATGCAGTCGATCTGGACGGTGCTTTTATCGGATATGTAATTTACCATGCTTATGAAGAGGACAGTATGGAGATTGGCTGGGTCCTGACACCGGAACAATGGGGAAAGGGATATGCCTCCGCATTGACGGAACAGATGATTGCCAGGGCTCGAAAGGAAGGAAAGTCACTCGTGATTGAATGTGATCCGGGTCAGGAGAGAACAAAACACATCGCTGTCCGATATGGGTTTGCAGGATTTGGTACTGAAGATGGTCTGGAAATTTACAGGCTTTCATCATCCTTTCCAGATGGCGATAAACTGTGATCTGACAAGAGCTGAGGGCATCGTATGGGCAGCACTTCGGTGATGCTCTTTTTTGATTTCACAAACGAAGACAACAGGCAATTCCGGCCGCGGCCAATCCTGGATCGCAGGGTGAACGCAAAGAAGAAGCCCTTCATCAAAGAGGTAACAAAAAATCCGTTCGTGTTTCAGAACAGATTTTTCAGTGACCTCGGAAATGGGACTTCCGGTATTTTTGGCTTACCGCGCAAAAGGTTCGAAACAGGGCTCATCAGGGGATTGCTTCGGAAGCGTGGATCATACGTCAAAAGAATCATCGTGTCTTCGGTTTCCTGCAGAAGGAAAGCAGACAGGAACAATGTCATCCGACTGCGGACCAAGGACAGCATCAGCGCCAGGGAGTCCATACGAATCGCGGCATAAGCACAGGGCGAAACGAATGCCCGCGGGGTGATGATGCGGCTCGTGGGCGTTTTTCCTGCAAAGCGGTACCGGAATCCGGTGCATGCGGCCACCGCTTCTTCCATCCGGCGCGCTTTCGTGGTACACTGGTCATAATGAAAAACATACAACCGGAACAAAAGAAAGGGGACTTCTGCCATGAAAAAAGCACTCTCCCTGCTGACCATCCTGTGTATTCTGTGTGCCTGTTGTGCAGCCGGTGCGGAACGCACGGACAGCCTGCACTATGAACAGAACGGCTTTTCTGCCGACATTCCGGAAGGATGGGTCTTCGGTTATTCGGAAGGCCCGTCAACGTTCTACTACGCGCAGGTCGAAGGCAGTGAAAACACCGCCATGCTGATGATCATGGCAACGAGGGAGGAATCTCTCGTGGGCATTGAAATGACAGACGAACAACTTCAGGAGGCATACAACGGATTTATCCAGGATGCCGTGTCCACCTCCATTGACGGAAACCTTTCCGGTGGCTATGCACAGCTGGCCGGCACACTTTCCGTTGTCTACTGGCTCCGGCAGACAATTGACGATACGGGCACCGAGTATTCCGTGGCCTACGACATGGCCATCATCGACGGGTGGACGTTCGGCATGGCCCTGCTGCATACCGATATTGATCCGGAAGCCCTGGCAAACGTGCTTGTCGGCATAGCAGAAACGGTTGCGTATGACCCGGTAGCGGGGAATGCTCCGGAGAAAACGGTCTCCATCGAGGACCTCCCGACAAAGGAAAACCCGTACTGGTTCGAGCCCACCATCACCGACAGGCAGAACTACCTGACGGCCCAGTGGATGGTGGATGAGAGCACACGGGCGTTGTGCACCATGCTGCTGACGCTGGACCTCGACATCAGCATCAACTCGTCCTTTACCGCGGCATATCCCATGAATGTGTTCAATTCGTTCATCGGCTGCGAGGAGGATCTCATCCGGACGATTGTCCCGTCCCAGGATGAGACCATCGCCTACATCTTTGAGTACAACACAGCAGAAAAAACTGCCCTGTATTACGCCGAACCGTGGAGCGATGAAACGCTCGAAGCCTTTGAAGCCTCGTGCACGGACCAGTACTACGCCAACACAGAGGAAGCGCTGATTTACGTCGCGCAGATCATGATGGGTTCCTTCAGCGAAGCTGCGGACTGATTGCGGAGCGTCAGCGTCCGGGAGCAAAACGCCTTGCTGCATCCAGCAGGGCGTTTTCGTTCTGCCAGAGTTCCCCGATGACTGCTCCGTTTTCTTCGGTCAGCCCGACGGCATATCTGCCGTCTGCGGAGAAGCCGATTCGGGCAAATCCATCAGCATGCCGCATGGAAAAGAGGTGTTCTCCCTTCTCCGTGTCAAACACATCCACTACGGTGCCATTGTTCCTGCCGGCAGCCAGGAAATCCCCTTTGAACATAAATACACGGTAAATCCCTTCTGTGTCCAGGAGATTCATGCTGCCGTTTTTCAGATTCTGGAACATGATCCGGCCGTAACTGTCGGCTGCGGCCATCCGATCCCCGAAAATACCGAAGGCCGTTGGTGTGTTGTAAAACTGCGTGTTCTGCAGGAACGCCTTCTGTCCCTCGCCTTTCCGGAACACTTCGATCGCTCCGTCCGGATAAAGGAGGGCCGCGTATTCTCCGCCGGATGCGTAATACAGCAGAGGCTCATAATCGTCCAGTTTGTTGAGTGCCTTGAAGGTTTCCGTCACCTGGTGCCCGCTCTGCGGTTCCACCTCCCACGGCGCATCCGGTTCTGTCCGCGGATCGTATCCTTCGATCCCGCCGTCATAATCTTCCCTGACTGTTATGGACGCGATTCCGGGCAGGCTGAGCAGGATCACTTCGCCGCCGCCCTGGGTGGCGAACACATAGTCACTCCCGACAGGGACAGCATTGTTGTACAGCAGGTTTTCCTGTGCATCCAGAAAAAGGAGCACCTCGCCGGTCTCCGCGTCCACGATATACAGATCGGGAGAGAAGAACGTCAGGTATTTTCCGTCGTCGCTCCAGTTCAGAATCATCGGCGCAGGATCCTCCCACTCCACTTCCTTCCGGACCAGTTCCTTTCCCTTTGCGGTGTCCAGGATATACAGATTTTTCTCGGAAAGGAAGGCCACTTTCTGCGAATCCGGGGAGAACACCGGTTTGGATGCGCCGTTCGTCACACCGCGGTCCAGCTTCTTCATGTGCCGCAGTTTTCCCGTCTCGGTTTCCCAGACGCACACATACCCGAACAGCCTGAACTGGCAGGCTGCATAGCGGCCGTTCGGGGACATACCGTAGTAATCCGCAAAAACGGCTGGAGCACGGTCCAGCAAAGAGATCCTTTCTCCCCGGTCGTTCAGAATGATGGTTCCCGTTTGCCCGGCGATGCCGGTAACCAGCACCTTCGTTCCGTCCTGCGACAGGATCAGCGGTGTGAGGGAATACCGGTCCGTATAGTCCGTAATGATCTGGTCCAGCGGCCGGTTGCCGCCCATGAAGGTATACAGTGTGTTCGAGGAATCATAGCCATCCTGCTGGTCTCCGATGGTATAGAAAAGTTCCGTCCCGCCGTCCGGCAGGGAAACGAGGAAAAGCCTGTCGTGGTCCTGAACCAGCAGCCTGTCCGACCCTTTCCAGAACAGCGCGTTGGCTGTCTCACCTGCCTCGCTGGTATAAGTATAGACTTCCGACCCATCCTCCGTGTTCCAGACGGTTGCGCAGCGACAGTTGTCGCACAGGGCGACGAACCGTGATCCATCCGGGGAGAACGCGATGCTGGAGATCTCTCCGCTGCCCTTTGAAACTGCGTAAGCCATGCTGCCGGCTTCCAGATCAAAGAGGGCCACCGCGTTGCTGTTGACAATGCAGATTGCTTTCTTCCCGTCCGGGGAAATCTGTGCATTGTTCAGACGGCCATTCTGGAGGTTCATCCGGGAAACCACCATGTACGGTTCAATATACATGGCTCTTCGCAGCTGGGAAAGGATCTCTTCCCGGCGCATACCGCCGTTTTCCTCGCTGAGGGCCAGCGCATCCAGCAGGACCCCGGCGGACTGCCGCATGTCGGAATCCGTCCGGAGGGAAGCGGCTGAGCGCAGCGCTTCCCCGATACTGTTGGATACGGCGTTCAGCCGTTCCTCCTCTGCACGCATGCGCTCCTCTTCCGCCCGCTGACGCTGTTCTTCTGCAATCCGTTCCTGTTCCCTGGCCTCCTCACGGAGACGCGCGTTGTGCATCAGGATGCCGGTCAGCGCGCCTGCTGATACCAGCAGGGCGGCGGCGAGGGACGCGATCCGTTTCCTGCGGCGCTGGCGCTCACGCATCCGCAGGTCGTCGTACGATACGTCCAGGATCGGGGCGAGAAGCCGAAGCTTTTCCCTTTTCAGCTTTTTCAGAATCTCCGCCTTCGTTCCTGCGCGAACATCGGCAGCCAGTGGTTCCACGGGATGCGGAGTACCTTCCTCATCCTCCCGGACCTGCAGCACTTTCGGAAAGCTGTCCTGCGGTTCGCCTTCGGTGAGGATCGTCAGGACGTGGTCCTTCCCCTTCTTTTCAATAAAGTATTCCAGTTCCCGCATGCACCAGCAGCTTTTCAGATACCTCGGAGAACAGACCGCAATGAGCCAGTCGCTGTTGTCCAGCGCAGTTTCAATATCCTTTCCCAGATCGGAAGACAGCGGCAGTTCCTCTTCATCACGGAAGACGAGGCCCACCTTTTTCCGGCCGGTTTTTTTTCGGATGGCGGCAGGAATCCGATAGGTCTCGATCGCAGTATGCAGCCTCTGGGCGACGTCCATATCCGGCGACTGGTGGCGGTAGCTGATAAAGGCGGTAAAACCTCTTTCACTCATGCTTGACACCTTCTTTTTTTTTCTGCCTGTATTGTACCGGAATACAAACCCGCACGCAAGCATCGGCAGCTGAAACAGAGGACAGAGGCGCAGATGCCGGATAGGCTGCCAGTTCTGGCCGGTTCACAAAAAATCCGGCGCATAGAGAGCGCCGGGAACATGGAGAAAGAGAGGAATTGTCAAAGCACGAAAGCATTTCAGATAGATGGACATTCCTTGGGGTTCTTCATTTCCATCGGAGCTTCCGGAAACCGAGCATGGGCAAACCGATTTTCAGTCGGTGATTCTGCCGATGGAGAGAATGTTCCGCAGGAATTTCATCTTCTTGTATCTTCCCGATCACAGAATGAGACAGAAGGATCCTTTGCAGAGAGCTGCTTTGGGGAATAAAAAAGAGGCAAGAAAAAAAGTCTGAAAAATTCCGCATTCTTCACTGCCATCGCTGACTTGTGGCACGATCATATACCGGAACCTGAAAGCGCCGCAGGAAAAGCGGCAGGGGAGAATGCAGAGCATCTTCCCGTGCAGACCCGGTTCCAGATAATCATGAAGAAACAACGTACCCCATGATGATTCGAAAAGAGGCAGTCCGGTTTGACCGGTTCTCCTCTGTCCCATAGATCCTGAGGCATCCCGCGATGCGGAGTGCCCCGATGAACCCGTTCCGGGAAGGCTCGGCCGCTGCGCTCCTTCACTTTCGGAACGAACAATCCCGGGAGGGACTGCGCAGCATGATAGAAAAAACGACTGAAAAAAATACGATTCGCTGCCTGTGCAGCTTTATATGGAGGAAATTTAATATGCTTGAGAAGGTACTTTCATTTCTGTTTACCCTGGGCCTGATTGGCTGGAATATTTTTGATATCGCCAACGGCAGAGGAAATACATTCACCTGGATTATGCTCAGCTTCTTCAGCCTGGTCGGTTTGTGTGAACTCGGTATGATCTTTGAAGCGAAGAAAAAGGCCGTTACGGATAACAACAATTCTCAGTCTTCGGCTCAATAACAGATAACAAGGATGCTCAGCCTGTGACACTGCTGTCACAGGTTTTTTCTGTTCTGAAACAGATTGGATCCTTGCTGCCTGCAGGATCAACTCTTCAGGCTGTTTTTCGGTTCCGCTTTCTTCGGAAATGATTCCTGTATTGTCTGCGGCGGGTGTCACGCGTGTGCCGTGAAAGGCCCGGCGAACAAGCGGTGCTTCCCACGGTCCTTCTGCTTCCAGGAGACCGGATGCGGATTATTCCCTGACTTCGCGTGAAGAGCCAAAATGCTGCCTCACAACGAGGACATTTTTGGGACCGACATGAAAAGCCTGCATCATGGCAGAATGCCAGGCGGCATTCTTCATAGGCGCATTTTTCGGGGCAGCAGATACCTTGGGATGGAGACGAAATATGGCCATTTTGTATGGATGAGCCTCTTCACTGGAATCGTATCCGACAGAAAAAAACAGTTTGTCAATATGTCCGAAAAGATATATGATGATTCAGTACATCCGGTGCATTACCGGAAACAAGGAGAAACACCATGAAAAAGCCAGTTCGAATCATTATCCTGGTTCTGTGTCTTACAGCCGCCCTGATGGTCCTTTCATCCTGCAGAGGTGGGGCTGTAAAAGCATCTGATCAGTCCAAATCGCCTTTGATCGGCACCTGGATTGCCCAGGAAAAGGGTCATTCCGATTATACCTTCAATGCAGACGGAACCGGTTATTTGCAGCGGGATACAATTATCGAGAAAATGACCTTTGCCGACAAAGGAGACGGCACCTTTGAAATGAGCACAGAACATGTAAAGACACCGATCAAGTCGGGATACAGGATTGAAGGCGATACGCTTTACACAATTGATTTGAAACTCGGCATTGAGGAAGCATATACGAGGAAACAGTAAACAGCACCAATGAAGGCATAAATCTGCAGTGTTCCTGGATTGATTTGTCAGACTGACTTCCAGTTTGACGAAAGCATGATCCGAAAACCCGGAAGCCAATGGTTCAAATGTTGTGCGTTCTTCTTTTCCGGTCGATATGAAAAACACGCTGTTTTTCAAATTGAAAGCCATTTTATCCTTCAGTATAATCAGGTTGTGGTTGAGGCCTGACCACAGTCTGTAATGAAAAGAGGAATGGCAAAATGGCATATAATCTGAATGACATTGCAATGATCACGGGACTGACCACAAGAACGCTCAGAAACTATCTGAAGCTGGATCTGCTGAAGGGTGAAAAGATTGACGGCAATTGGAGCTTTACGGATGAAGAACTGGACGCGTTTATGTCCAATCCTGCTGTAAAGCAGGCTATCAAAACCAAGCGCAACGCCGTCGTGTATGATTTTCTTTCCGATCCCTTCAAAAAAGGGAACCGCATCTGCACAATCATGGATCTTCCCGTCTCTGACGCAGAAGCATTGGAAACAGCCAATTTCTTCTGTGACCTGATTAATAAAAACGGGAGCGATATCAAATTCACGTACAATCCGGAGAAAGGCTTCTCCCGGTTTATACTGACCGGGTCAGAGGATCAGGTCGTGGATTTCATGAAGGCGTATTATGAGCGGTGAACAGATAACCGGAAGTGAAGCTGACTAAGGCATCACGGTGGATGTGAACGAATTGATTTCAAGGGTACGCAGTTTTTTGACGATTTGCGTACTCTTTTTGCGTACCCCGCAGAGGGAAAAGTGCGCACCCTTGAGGGGTACGCAAAAAAACCGGCAGATGTTGATCTTGAACGCCTGCAGGGTGTGTAGTGGTGACAGTTGGACTCGAACCAACGCCCCGATTATGTGAACGATGTCCTCTGTCAAAGTGGGGGATGTACATTCACGATCAGAAAGTCCATGAAAAAACAATGAAATCAATGCTGCCCCGCCAGTGCAATGTTTCGCAGCCGAAGGCCGATAACCTCTTCGTCATCCCATTTGTGCAGAAGCACAAGAGCGTCTGCATCACGATTGTACCAATAAAGGCAGCAGGGTGTCCACAGGTTCACGTTCAGTTCTACGTAGACAAATGTCTGGCCTCCTGTTTCGATCAAGCGAATACCAAACATACCATGTTCCAGCTCGGCTATTCTATGGAAGATTCTTGCATGCATTTCGCTCACAGGTACCTGATTCCGTGCCTCATCTTCCAGAGCCATATGGTCAAGCCGGTTCAGGACCTTGTTTCTGTCTCTATCAATGTATGATTCAAAACAAGCGTTTGGAACTGTGTAAACTGTAGCTGCATCAGGCTCAAATGCCTCTGATAAGCAGATGCGTTCACCACTGGCAAGCGAATAATATCTGGTTTCGGATTCTTTTCTGTTACTCATGATTGACGTGCGAGCGATGACAATGACATCGACAATGCCTTCCTTTTCCGGGTCAAAGGCGTCGTAGCGATGTCCTGTTGTGCATCCTGTCACGGCAAGTGTCAACAACACCATACACAATAACAGCACGATTCGTTTCATCCCGTTTGAGCCTTCTCCGCCTTGCTCTGCTTTTCGTCTCCTGATTCGATAAGTTCAACAAATACATACGGCCAAAGCCCGGAAAACTATAACATACATATACTGTAAACACAAGAAAATCCCTTCACCTTTCGGAAGAGGGATTGTGGTGGTCGCAACAGGACTCGAACCTGTGGTCTCGCTGCGCTCGGTCAGGTTCGCAATAGTCGCCTCGCTTCGCTGCCACTCGCGCCGCTCCTTTGCTCACCACGCTTCCGCATCGCTTTCGCCTTCGCGAACAGCCCACAGGGCTGACGCTCCGCTCCGCGCCACCGCGATGTGAACACGGTGCTCTGCCAACCTAGTCAGGATGTCCAACTGAATTTTACAGTACGAAACCGCTGAAGCCTTTGATAATTGGGGCCTCGGCATTTCGGCTTCACGCGCCGAGGTTTCGTAATAGAAGTCTGGCAGGGGTATACTTTTTTTCAAGGAGTGAACCGTTCACTTTTGAGGCAGGGGTTCACTTCTTCAGGGTTTACTTTCGATGCAGGCGTTGAAAACAAAGGGATATGAACCGTACCAGGCTGAACAGTTCGTCAGGCAAACTGATGATAGCAGGAACGGTTCAGCATGGTTCAGAAAAAAAGCATCGGATGATTATCCTACCCGGTAATCCTGCAAGGCATCTTTCGGTGTATTCCAGTTCTGCTGTCATGCTTTTATCTGAAAACGGCCGCAAAATCGAACGTAAAAATTTACGTTTGATTTTGCGGCCGTTTGCTGGTATAGTATACTCAGAACGGACGCAGGAGGAACAGGCATGAGAGAATCACGGACGCTGGAATATAAGGAATCAATCACCAACACTTTTTTAAAAACTGTCAGTGCGTTTGCTAATTATGGTTCCGGAGAAATCATATTTGGAATTGCAGACGACGGAAGAATCATCGGGATTCAGGATCCCAAAGCAGCCTGTCTGGATATTGAAAACCGTATCAATGACAGTATTGATCCGGTTCCGGAATACACATTGAGCATTAACGAAAAAACGTCTGTAATCACACTTAGAGTACAGGAAGGTTTGCATAAGCCGTACCTGTATAAGGCAAAAGCTTACAGGAGAAATGACTCCGCTACGATTGCTGCAGACCGGCTTGAACTGGCCAGGCTTATCCTGGAAGGCCAGAATTCCTCTTATGAAGAACTGCCTGCATCGGATCAGTCCCTGTCATTTCAGATTCTCGAGGAAAAACTGAAGACCGTCCTGCAAATTGATTCATTTACCAAAGATACCCTGAAAACCCTGGAATTGTACAAGGAAGGTTCCGGCTTCAACAAGGCAGGTGAACTGCTCGCTGACCAAAATGAGTTTCCCGGCATTGACGCGGTCCGCTTTGGGGACAGCATCAACATCATTCTTGACCGGGAAACGTATGAACACACTTCCATCCTGAAACAATTTGATTCTGTTTTGGGACTGTTCCGGAAATATTATGAATATGAGCAGATCAGAGGCAGTACCCGGGAACAGATCTCACTGATCCCGGAGGAAGCTTTCCGTGAGGCAACAGCAAACGCACTGGTTCACAGGACGTGGGATGTGAATTCCCATATCAACATAGCGATGTTTCATGATAAAATCCTGATCACTTCTCCGGGCGGATTGCCAGAGGGGATCAGTGAGGAAGAATACATGAGGGGCGGTATATCCATTCTGAGGAATCCAATCATCGGCAATGTGTTCTACAGGCTCCATATGATTGAAAAATTCGGAACAGGAATACGCAGGATCAACGAGACTTATCAGGACAGCATGATCAAACCGTCATTTTCAATCACAGAAAATACCATATGTATCATTTTGCCGGTTTTACAGGAAAAAAGCGATTTACCGCCGGATGAGCAGAAAGTATATCAGCTGCTGAAAAACAGGGAAATGCCCAGTTCCGCAGTCGTGGAAGCAACCGGATTCGGCAAATCGAAGGCAGTGACAATTCTGAACAGGCTTGTGCAGAACGGGTATATCACGGTGGTTGGAACCGGGAGAGGGACAAAATATAAAGCTGTGTAACAGGCATCAGATGCTTTTTCTGCAGCTGTAAAGGAATATCCGAAGAAAAACAGTCTTGACCGATGAACTTCAGCAAAAGGAGTACTGCATGAAAAAGACGTCCTGCATTTTACTTGCCTTTGCCGTAGCGATGATCCTGTTTGATTTCGGCTGTGCGAGTGCCGACATGACTGACGGACTGGTATATGAAGAAACCGATAACACCTGGGCAGCTGCGGATGAAGATCTGACAGAGTTCGTCAGTATTATGAAACGCGAATGCACGAAGTCACCCCTGATCAAGGGCACATATCGGAACCATCCCGAATCAATCCAGCCTGCAGTTGTTCCGATTTCCATGCTGGAACGAAGCTCTGAGGATTATAGTATCACTCTGAAATAGCATGATGGCAAGGAATATCGGAAAATATGTTTTGTTGACAAAGACAGATCGGAGTATGAAGGAGAAAGAACAGATGAATCTGAACAGGATGGTCTCGGGGGAAGACTTGCTCTTGTTGCATGGTGTGTGTATTTCCTTCCCATCGGAGTTCTGGCATATAGGCATCTCGGCGCTCAACACAGGAAATCCTGACTTGCATTGACATTGTAACTTTTGGTTTTCCGTGCCAAAGAAGAACAACAATTGTTATCTGAATTGTTACATATTCGAGAGGTGAGAATTGTGAAGAAAGTTATGCTATGTCTGCTTCTTGCCATTGCTCTAATGATTGGAGCAGCCGGAGCGGAGCGATCTGCACAGGAAATAGAAGATATGCTGAAACAGGTATGCTATATCAATCCAGATGGTGGAACCATGGTTCACACGGTTCCGGATTGACGTAGCGTTCACCCAAAGTTTATTCCATTGACAAAAGTTGAGTACACGGAAGAAATCAAAGCCAAGTACTCCTTCTGTCCCATTTGCTGTGTGGACGAACACTACGGAGAAACAGATGTTGCTGAAACAGAAGAGCCATGGAAAGTTGAAAGCGAAATAATCAAATCTAAGACTATGGAACGCGAACAGCAACTGGGCATGGCATGAGATTCAATCTGTGGAATTGGGAGCAAAACGCTGATTTTCAGGAAGAACATGGCCATTCGGCCACCTATATGATTGCCAAAGGTGTAGACATTAAAAGAATTCGGCCTGGTGAAACAGATGTCCCTTTCGATGATGCTTTGGCATTCGCCGCTGCCAAATTGCTCACTTTTGATTCACAACTGACAAATGAGCAGCTTGATGACTACTGGCTTGCCAGTGAATACATCGATGATTATCCGTATCTGCTGGACGAAATCAAAAACATGGATCGTCAGGGAGAACAAGAGATATTTGGGGAATCCGGCATTTGGCATTTCACTTGGTGGAATGTGACAGACCCCATGGAATGGGAACAAAAGAATTGTATAGCAACGGCCTATGTGGATGGGAAAACTGGCATAGTCCTGGAAATCAGAACTTTTACACGTGGCTATGATGAAGAAGTTATTGTTCGCAAGCTTCTTCCATGATATGAAGGAGGTCGCTGTTTATGAAAAAGAGTATTTGCGTTATCCTTGCCGTTGCATTGCAGGCTGGTTCTTTCCTTCTTTGCGGAACAGCATCCGCCAACAGCTGGGGGCTGAAGGGGAAACTCCTGACAGCTGTCATGGCAGATCACACCTGGGATGACTATACGACACTCAGCAATCAGGAAGGTTCTTTCGCGGTGATGCAATCACGCTATCATAATGCGCTGTTTTTTGTGGACAGCCAGGAGCATCTTCATGTCTATACAACGGCAGTCTATCAGCCGGAAGCAAAAAGAAAAGCACCTAAGCTATATTAGGACGGACATTATCTGACGATTTCATATGGCGAGTCTGAGTACTATACATTTTGTGAATGGGATGAGGGCAGCGGAGAGTATCAGCTGTCAGAAGCGGTCGTAAATGAATTCAAGTTGACCGGTATTCCGGGTGAATCCGGTTTTTCCTGGCGGTACCAGGCAACAGACGATGATCATGACGCGCCAGCAGCCTGGCCGGAAAAGATCATGCTCGCAGATCTCAACATTGATTTGTTTCCGCATTCCGTGGACGAAGTATGCCATCTGAATTATATGCATGCCCGGTTTGACAGCGGACTGAACGTGCTGGGAACCGCTTTTACCGGTAATGTATATGATCTCGACCACCCGGGAGAACTCCTTCAGCCGAAGAAGAAAGGGACATCTGCCGTATACAGCGCTCCTTACGGGAAATCCGCATGGCGTGCCGGAAAAGGAAAAGCGGCAGTCGGGCTGAACGGCGACCTGTGGTTGCTTTCACAGTATAAAAACGAGGATGGACAATCCTACGCCTGCATCCGGTATAATGTCAGTGAACGCACGCAGCGGATCGGCTATGCGCTATGCAAGGATCTGAGCCTGTCGGAAATCAGCGTGCAGAACAACGAGCCCGGCCGGTCCTTTGTCCATATTGATGTGGAAGCGACTGCAGACACCTTCCTGACGGATGATCCCGATGTCAGCCAGTTCCATCAGTTTTCTGTTCCGAAGGGAACGCAGTTTTCCTGCCTGGGATTGTATAATAACAACTATGCTTATGTTACCGCAGAAGTAAAGAACGGGAAGTTTACAGACGGAGGAGCCGTCGTATGGGGCTTTATCCCGATCCGGGACCTGGAACCCATGGAACAGGAAAAAGCACCGGAAGTGACGGAAAAGCTTGCCGGAGCGTGGCAGCTCGATGCCGGCGGCACCCTGGCACCGGACATCCTGGTTCTGGAAGCTGACGGCTCGTTCACCGCACCGGGAACGACAGCCGAGATCGCAGAAGAAGGCGCTTCCTCCGGAACATGGTATGTGACAAAATACAATCCCTTCATGAATCTTTACTGGAACGAAACATCCTATGAACTGACCTTGCTGTTCGATAA
>Ga0129306_1001460_pt1 | contig 26593 bp, 33 predicted proteins | sample P827metagenome_FD_94438 | JGI IMG/M metagenome (GOLD analysis project Ga0129306, IMG submission 94438) | Capybara group fecal microbial communities from Wisconsin, USA - P827 metagenome | ecosystem: Host-associated > Mammals > Digestive system > Large intestine > Fecal | place: USA: Wisconsin...
CATGAGTTTATGAATACCCGACTCACCCGCGAAGAAAAAGCCCTTTGTGATGCAGGATATATCTACATTCACGATATGGGTAATCGCGTGGACGGTAGCATCAACTGTTGTCTCTTCGACGCAGCCAATGTAATGAAGGGCGGATTCGAGATGGGTAACATGTGGTATAACGAACCGAAAGGCTTGGACTCCGCATTTGACGTTCTCGGAGCCATAATCGCTTCCGCAGCAGCACAGCAGTACGGCGGGTTTACGGTACCCGAGGTTGATAAGCTGTTTGCATACTACGCCGAGAAGTCCTATCAGCGTTATCTGGACGAGGCAGAAGAGTATGGCGTAAACAGACCTGAGGAATACGCACTCAACAAGACTCAGCAGGAGCTTGAAGCAGGATTCCAGGGGCTTGAGTATAACCTCAATACTGTAGCAAGTAGCCGTGGCGATTACCCTTTCACAACTTTCACGTTTGGACTTGATACCTCGTTCTTTGGAAAGATGGTGTCCAAGACCTGCATGAAGGTACGCGCAGCGGGGCAGGGTAAGAAAGGACACAAGATTCCGGTATTGTTTCCCAAGCTTGTATTTCTTTATGACGAGAAGATACATGGCGAGGGCAAGGAAGCCGAGGATGTTTTCGAGGCAGGAATCGAGTGCTCACGTCACACCATGTATCCCGACTGGCTGTCACTTTCGGGTGAGGGTTATATCGCCGATATGTACAAGCAGTACGGCAAGGTAATCTCTCCTATGGGTTGCAGAGCCTTCCTTTCACCTTACTGGCTGACAGGCGGACAGGAGAAAGCAAACGATTGGGATGAACCGGTATTTGTAGGTCGTTTCAATATCGGAGCTGTATCCCTTAATCTGCCGATGATCTTGGCTAAGTCAAGGGAGGAGGAGAGAGACTTCTATGAAGTTCTTGATGAAATGCTCGAAGTGATCCGCAAGTTACATCAGCGGACATACTCGTTCCTTGGTGAGCAGAAAGCAAGCACGAACCCTCTCGGTTTCACACAGGGCGGTTTCCTTAACGGAACTCTTGAGCCCGACGAGAAGATCGAGCCGTTGCTTGACTATGCAACCGCTTCTTTCGGCGTAACGGCACTCAATGAGTTACAGAGGCTGTATAACGGAAGGTCCATAGCGGAGGATGGTGAATTTGCTCTTGAGGTTATGGAGCACATCAACGCCAAAATACAGCAGTACAAGGCAGAGGACCACCACCTTTATGCGATTTACGGAACCCCTGCTGAATCGCTCTGTACCCGTCAGGTAAAACAATTCCGCACCAAGTACGGAGTTGTTAAGGGCGTGTCCGACAGGGAGTACGTATCCAACTCGTTCCACTGTCACGTGACAGAGGATATCACTCCAACTGAGAAGCAGGATCTTGAAAAACGCTTTTGGGACCTCTTTAACGGAGGGAAGATCCAGTACGTAAGATACCCGATCAACTACAATGTTGATGCCATAAAAGCTCTCGTTCGCAGGGCTATGGCAATGGGATTCTACGAAGGTGTCAATATGAGCCTTGCGTTCTGTACAGACTGCGGACATGAGGAGCTTGAGATGGATGTTTGCCCGGTATGCGGTAGCAGGAATCTCACCAAGATAGACAGAATGAACGGATATCTCGCTTTTTCCCGAGTTCACGGCGGAACAACCTTGAACAAAGGAAAAATGGCTGAGATAGCCGACAGGAAGTCAATGTAACACCAATCAAGGGAGCTCGGAAACGGGCTCCCTATTATATTGCAATCACATAGCAAAAGGTATATAATAATTATATATATCATTTCTTTTTGTATTATCGCAGTTATCCCTTGGAGTGTCTTCCGGGGATATTTTCATTTCTAACCACATTAAGGAGGGTAATAATGAAAGATGCACTGTGTAACGCAGGGATATCTTTGCTGATATTTCTGTGGATATATGGTCTTTCTTTGATTTGAAAGACATGTCTGCTCACAGACATTAAACAGGAGTCTACCAGACGGGGTAGGAGTTTTATGCTGTCCTCTCCGTCGTGGGGACAGTCTTAAACAAAGGAGGGTAGGTTATGAACTATATGACCGCGCCGGAGGAGAGATCCAATGGCACCCGGCGATTGTGGGAGATACTGAAAAGGTCTTCAAGCTGATTATTGAAGTCGTGAGCTTCATTGCAGCATTAAAGACCTTATTCATGTAAAACCACATAACCGTTTTTGAGGGTGGCGACTCTCAGGTCGCCATTCCCTATCCTTTGTTGATATTATACCATAAAAAGGAGGATTGCGCTACTTGTCATTATCGCAATCACGGTCGATGTCACGCTTACCATAGTAAGTAAGAAGAAGACCGCGTAATCTCCACCAACCCCGTACGGGGACAGGGCATGAAAGGTGTCCTTTCCCCGTATCGGGGATAAAAGCATCTGTAATGAGAAGTAAAAAACAAAGAAAGTACCCTTGGTACTTAGATCTGGCATTAGCTTTCCTGTTCATCGGGATGCTTGGTGCTGATGCTACACCGGCTATTACTGCTATAGCGTTCGCGTTTATCGCGATCGCAGGGGTACTCGTTGCAATCTACAATGTGCAGGAGTATCGCAGAGAAGTCCGCAGAGCCGAGTTTAAGGCAAGGATGGATCGTATCCGTGGCGTTGATATCAATTCAGAAAGAAGGAGGGTAGCGTAATGAAGAAAGAAACGTTTACTCGCCGAATTTGGGTTGACATTGACGGAGTTCTGCTTCCATTCGACAAGAGCAAGACTCTTGAGGAAGTGGGACGTCCGGGGTACAGCCTTACTCTGCCAATAATCCAGTCCATCAAAGAGTGCGTAAGAGCACTGTTCGAGACCGGATACGAGGTAGGCTTTTTATCTGCCGTTCTTAACGACTACGCGATAGCCGATAAGACGAAGATCATAAGAGGTCTGCCTTACGGCAACGAACTGTTGGCCAACACACAGTTCGTGAAGTATGGAGAGTCAAAGACTCAGTATCTTCTCCTGGGAGATATCCTAATCGATGATTTCTCCGACAACCTCCGTGAGTGGGAACTTGCGGGTGGTGTAGGCATCAAAGTCTACAATGGAATAAACGGAACCAAGGGTACTTGGCAGGGATATTCCATCCATTCCACCGCACGTCCTTCCTTTGCAGTAAATCAGTTGCTCGGCATCCTGTCGGCGATTGATAGAAGGGAGGCGGTAGCATGATCTCATTCGAGTATATGGTAACGATTCCGTCGCTTGATACTGTTATCTATATGCAGGACGGCAGCGGAGATCAGTTACTGGCAGAGGATTACGAGCAAGGATATGACTCGTATGTAGACTACGAAATCAGATCCGGCAAGAACAAAGGCGATGGCGGGTTGTATATGTATAAATCCGCCGATATCGTTTCTGATGACTGGAGGGATGCAATCCCCGAGGCTATCAAGTTTGCCTTGGATCTTGATACATGTCCTAAGTACACTCTTACGGAGGTAGAGTGATGGCAGAGCAGAAGGTTGTTAAGCAGGGCGAGCACTATGTTTATGGCGATTACGTCATAACGCCCTGCAAGAACGTTTGGAATAACCAGATATCCTACTGGCTGACCAAACGCAATTATGTGAAGGCAGTGTACGCTTTCACGGAGCCCGCGTGGCGCAAGCTCTCTTTGGGCGAGATGAAGGAACGGTTTGAATCATACATACCGTATTTCCAGATGACCGTCGAGCACAGGGAGGTCGCATAAAAACTGAATATCGCAAGAGCCCTAACACAGTGATGTGTCGGGGCTCTATTTTTGTATAAACCTATAAAGACACCTTTTTATATGAAAAAGGTTCAGAATATGTTGAAAATATATAATTTTTGTGTCATTATGATGATAGGTAAGGGGGATTATTTATGGGTAGCGTCTTTATGTGGTTACAAAACTGCATAGGCGGAAACTTCGCAAGGATTCTTGTTACGGCATTTATCGGGGTTGCCCTATATGCCGTGTTTAATATAATTATCTGTCCCAGAACCCACACTATACTTGATAAAGGATATACGCAGCATGGATGCTTTATTTCATCTGAATTGTATAAGTACTGCGCGATAGGAGCAACGATAGTCGCTGTTGTTTTGATATGCGTCTGTGTAGTTAATTTCTCATACGCCACCTATGATGTCACGGCAAAGGGTATAGACGAGATTCACCGAGAGAACAGACGTGTTGCCGTAGAACAACTCGGCGGGGAAGAGAATGTTGAATATATCCAGTCTGCGTACAGAAACTTCGCCGAATGTGATATGGATGTCTATGAGTTTGTGGAAGCACAATTCACACAATATAATCAGTAAGGACTTTACAAAAGTATGCTTTATTGATATATTATAGTTAACAATAATTTAATCGTGTATTATTGCAGTAATGCCTCACATTGTAAATGTGGGGCTTTTTCTATTCACGGAGAGAGGAGGAAGTAGACATGAGTATATCTCCGAAACAATTAGTGTATAACGCGATGAACGACGCGTTTACGCTTGTTAAATTCATAGAGGATAAGAACCTCTTGTCGGGCGAAGATTGGAAAGAGTTAATCGACAAAGCCGGCACGCTGTCCTCAAAATACAGTAAACTCGATGAAAAGTCTGCCGAGTATGGTCGCAAGATCATCTCGGAAACGATAGGTTTCATCGAAGCACAGCAACGTGATCTCAAATCATTTTTGGAAGGGGGAGACGAAAATGTATAAGATCTATTACGTAGTCAAAGGCACAATAAAGGAAAAGGTTATCGTGCCAACCAACGGTCTTCCGGTAAGCTCGTACTTTGCAAAGGAGTACGTTCCCGAGGGAGCAGAAGTGATCCAGGTTATACCTCTGGATCGAATTACAATTTAATATAGTAAGGTCTTCATCTATAATGGTGAAGGCCTATTTTTTTGCTTTATTGACGTTTTACTTATTATATGATATAATATATCTAAAGATAAAGGAGCTGTGATATATGCGTACCAAAGTATTGATTCTGATAATAGCAATCTTAAGCCTCGTGATCATTATAGCGAGCATCTTAAGCGGAAAGAATAAATCATCCGCACGAAGCGCAACCGGAGAGATAAGCGGATTCACGAGAATAAACTCCATAGAGGGGGTTTCTTTCTATGTTAATTCGGTCTTTACCGACTCCGCGACCGCTATAACACAGATCTCCGATAATGTGGAGATCTCCAAGAACCAGTTTTACTCATATAAAAACGGAACAGACAAGTATCTGCTTTTCAATATGTCTCAGCTTGTTATTGCAGCACAGAAAGGCACTGATTTTGGTATCGGCGCATCCAATGACAAGGAATACTCTTTGCAGAGTTCCAACATAATGAATATATGGTTTACTCGCGGTTCAAAGAAGTTTGAGAGCGAGACATCGGGCAACACCACAATAACTACCGCAAACGCAGGCGTTACGATCAATTCTACCGTGTATGGTGATTTCTGCGGAAAACTGGCAAACATCAACATAGACGGAGAGGAATGGTCATTGTTTGTCGGTGTTCCCGGTGAACGATATGATAAGTTATCTGATAATGCAAGGAAAGGCATCGAAAACATAATCTCAACCTTTGCCATAGATGATAACGCAGAACTCTTATCGCAGGACGTGTATGCGGTATCCATATCTGGTAACGACAATAATAAGCAGGCGGTTGAGACTGAGGAAGTTGATACCGGAACCGATGAATCCATATCCTTAAGCCAGACCGCAATAGTTGACAAGGACGAGGATATGGCATATTCATCCTCACCCTACAACATGCTCTCGCTTAATGATAATGGTATCTTAAGCGCACTTAATGATCACGAACTTATATATGAGGAGCCCATAGTTAAGCCTGTTAAAGTTTATCGTGGCAATGAAGCTATAGACATTATCAAGAAGTTTTGCTCACAGAAAGGCACATACGCTTATGCTGATGCTCCCGATGGTTCTGCATGGGAAGTTGTTGAGTATCAGCTTAACTACAAAAACTGTCTACGTCCCGACTATGTGAATGTAAGAATATGCGGTCTCGACGGCGAGAAGTTAAGATACCGTGGCTTAAAGTACAGTTTCAGAACATACGACGCATCCACAGCCACCGTACAGGAAGGCGACTGGATCACAAGAATGTATGCTTACTATCCTGTACCGAATGGATGTAGTGAATACTGCCTGCTTTTCGGCGATACAACTTCTATGGTGCAGGGCTTTGATGATGTGCATGGAGCATATTACCACATAGATAACAGTGTGCAGGAGATCATACCCGAACCCGAGCCCACAGAGAACGAGAGCGAAGAGGGTAACCCTACTGACGCTGAGACAGAGGATACAACAGAAGCAACCGATACTGCCGATGAATAAGATCAAGAATAAACTTCTCCTGCTCCTATTCGTGCCTTTGGTTATGGTAGGAGCGGTAAGTATAGCCATATCAACATCACAGTTTATATCCTACAGTAACTCCGAAGCAAACATTGAATTACTCAATGCTGCGGAAACAGTAAATTGCGTATTAAACGAACTGTATCCCGGAGAGTATAGCGTAACTGCGGATAATGTTCTGCAAAAAGGGAAGTATACAATAAACGGACGCATTGAACTGTTTGATGTGCTTAAGAGCAATACAGCACTTGATTACTCGCTCTTTAAGAACAACAAGCGTGTATCCACAACGATACAACGTGGCGGGAACTACCTTTTAGGCTCGTCCATGAATGAGCAGATATGGAAAGAACTTAAAAACACCGGCGATTATGTTACAGACATAGTTTCTATTGATGAAGAGACATACTTTGCTTGTTACATACCTATTAAGGAAAGCAACGGATCCGTTATCGGCGCACTGGGCGTTGCCAAGATAAGGAGCGACGTAAAAAAACGTCAACAGAATATCCTGCTACCTATCATCGCCGTAATATCCGTGCTTTTAATACTTGCCCTGCTTATGGTGTTATCTTACGGCAAGGAATTGGCTGATTGTATCGGCGAGATAAAGGAATTTGTTGGGCAGATCGCAAACGAGAGGTTTACCACAAGGCTCTCGGATAAAACATACGAGCGCACGGATGAACTGGGAGAGATCGGGCGCGATATAACCGTTATGAGAAACACTCTGCGCGATATGATCGAGTTGGACGGACTCACCCAGTTATACAACAAGCGTACCGGCAACAAAAAATTTGAGGGCTTGCGAAATAAATGCGAATACGCCGGCAAGCCATATTGCCTCGGCATGGGCGACATAGACTTCTTTAAGAAAGTAAACGACACATACGGCCACGAGGCAGGAGACGAAGTATTAAAGACCATAGCGTCTATCATCAAAAAACATATGAAGGGTAATGGCTTTGTGGCTCGTTGGGGTGGCGAGGAGTTCCTTATAGGGTTTGACAACAAGAACATCCAAAAGGCGCATAAGATACTCACAGAAACGCTTAATGAGGTCAGAAGCACCATAGTGCCTTACGGAGACCAGGATATACACGTAACGATGACCTTTGGTATTGTAAGCGGAAAGCCCGAGATATCTACTGAGGAATTGTTTGTTAAGGCAGACAACAGACTGTACGAAGGCAAGGAAAACGGACGAAATCAGATTGTAGTGAAAGGATGAACGTATGCCACAGGTAAACAAGATCGAATTTAATGTGACACCCGACAACATGCAGTTTCTTGAATCCGTCAAGAAAACCTCGGGCATGTCTTTTTCGGAATACCTTAACTCGGCGGTGTGTGCAATCAAAGATCTGCCGAGTGACGAGCGTACATATCTGTCAAGGATATATGAAAAAGAATCCAAGAGTGAAGCAGAGCATTCCCGAGACATGGACAGACAGACGTTCCGCTACGGCAACGCTGCAATGTATAGATCGCTTGCTTTTAGCGGATTCAGCAACATGCTTAAGATAGCAAATGAGTCCGGCTATAAGAGTATGGCTGACACGGTGATAGAATCGTGATTATATATTTGCATATTTGAACAATAAGAGCGGGGCGCATCTGCGCTTCCGCTATTTTGCAATCAGCAGGAGGATATATATGAACATAGTAATGATAGCGGAAAAACCCTCGGTGGCCAGAACATACGTCGAGGCACTTGATCTCGCTTCTCCCAAAAAGGAAGAGGGATACTACGAGGGGAAAAGTAAGTGGGACGGCAATTACTACTACGTCACCTGGAGCAGGGGGCATCTTGTAACTATGTCGTATCCGCAGGTCTACGACCCTAAGTACGAGAAGTGGAACTTTGCAGATCTTCCGTTTTTGCCGTCAAAATATAAGTATGAGGTCATAAAGGAAAACGGCGCAGCAAAGCAGTTTAAGGTGGTCAAGAGCCTGTATCACAAAGCCGATATCGACCAGATTATCTATGCAGGCGACTCCGGGCGCGAGGGATTATACATCCAGTGCCTTATAAGAGACTTGGCAGGCAATAATGGTCACGTCACCGAGAAAGTGCTATGGATAGACTCACAGACTACCGCCGAGATCAGAAAAGGACTTAATGAACTTAAGCCTTTATCGTCATATAACGCATATAAGGATGCAGGGTATATGAGAGCCATCGAGGACTTTGCTTTCGGCATTAACTACTCCCGCATGTTTACGCTTAAGTTTGGGCGTGAGTTCAACCAAACAATCGGGAATACGGACAAGCCTAAGTCCATCAGTATCGGACGTGTAATGACCTGCGTACTGGCTATGGTTGTGGAGCGTGAACGCGAGATCAAAAACTTTGTGCCGACATCCTTTTACAAGGTGTTTGCAAACTGTAGCAATGGTTCAATCGAGTTCTCGGCGGATTGGCTGATAGATTCAGAGTCCAAGTATTACGATTCGCCTGACCTATACAACAACAAGGGCTTCCTTAAACTGGATAAGGCAAATGACTTTATTGCCGAATTATCCCAAAATCCTACTCTTGTCGTAGATAAGGTAGAAGATAAGACGGAGAGGAAAAAAGCCCCGCTCCTTTATAACCTTGCAGAGTTGCAGAATGAATGCTCAAAGCGGTTTAAGATAGATCCCAATAAGACGCTTGAGGTTGTGCAGAAGCTGTACGAGGCAAAGCTTACCACGTATCCACGAACAGATGCGAGATATCTGTCTACAGCTATATGTGTTGAGATAGAAGACAACCTCAAGGGCTTACAGAAGATGGGTTACAACAAGCAGTTTGTTGATCAGATCTTGTCATCCGGAGCATACAAGGGGCTTGAGAAGACCGGATACTGCGACGACTCCAAGATAACGGATCACTATGCCATTATTCCTACCGGCGGTGGGGATGCAAGTGGCTTAGACGATCTTGAACTCAACATATATCAGATGATCGTTGACAGATTTATATGTATCTTCTTACCGCAGGCAGAGTACAATGTGTCAACTGCCATACTTAAAGCCCATAACGGCGAGAGATTTAAGATCTCCGAGAAGGTACTTGTAGAGAAAGGCTACCTTGAGGTTTTGCAGGGTAAGGTCGAGGAAGATGAAGAACTGGGCGACGAAAAGTTAAGCGACTTCATAAAGAAGGGTGATTCCTATTCGGGTGAGTTCTTATCGGACGAAGGGAAAACCACACCGCCCAAGCGTTACACGTCGGGTTCAATGATCCTTGCCATGGAGAATGCGGGAAATCTGATCGAGGATGAAGAGTTAAGAGCGCAGATCAAGGGATCCGGTATTGGAACTTCTGCCACAAGAGCTGCGATACTTGAAAAGCTTGTTAAAATTGAGCACATCAAGATCAACAAGAAAACGCAGGTGATTACCCCCGGGGCTATCGGCGAAGCAGTGTATGATATCGTTAAGCGCGTTATTCCCGAGTTCTTGTCTCCCAAAATGACCGCATCCTGGGAGAAAGGATTGTCTCAAATAGAAGATGGCAAGACTACCAGAGAGTATTATCAACAGATCCTTGATGCAGAGATACGCAAGACCTATGACAAGCTTAAGGATATCGTCACACAGGAAGGGTCTGACTATGCGCCTTTTGAATCGGTTGATTTAGGTGTTAAGTGTCCGTTCTGTGACGGAACGTTTGTAACGGCGAGGAAAGGCGTTAAGTGTTCCAATTATAAGTACAAGGACGATAACGCTTGCAAGGTCTATATCTCCCGAAATATGTCAAAGGATGAACTGGAAACGCTTGTTGCTAACGGCACGGCAGGACCGTTCGAGTTCACTAAGAGCGATAAGTCCGGCACATTCAGCGCATTCCTTAAGGTGGATAACGAAGCAAAAAGCATTGTATACGACTTCCCGGACAGCGACGGCAAAAACTCCGACTTTAAGTCCGAGGATACCGGTCTTAAGTGTCCGTTCTGTGGGAAAGAAGTGGTTACCACGCCGAAAGGATATAAGTGCAAGGGATATAGGTATAACGACAAAAAAGCCTGTGGATTCTGCTTATCGGAACTTGGTGGCGTGAAGTTTGGTTTTGATCACGTCAAAGAATTGATCGAGTATGGCTCTATCGGACCGTTTGAGTTTACCAAGAAGTCCGGCGCAGGGACATACAATGCAAAGATGGTGCTCGATAAAAAGACGAAAGGCACAAAATTGGATTTTTCTGGCTAAGAACTTGTAATTTTGGATATGTTATGACATAATATATGTGTATCGTTATAATTTAATGATATGTATTATGGCAGTTATCTAAAGGGTTTTCGCATAACGCGGAGACCCTTTTGCTTTATCAAATCAAGAGCTCAGACATAACTCTAAGGCAAAGAGTGTATGTTTGGGCTCTTTTTTATTTTGGTAACAACCCCTATGGCACAGGGGATGAAAAAGATTCATGGCATAAGGAGGGAAAAACTATGGCATGGAACGATTATAGCGAACAGACAGGCGTCCTGTTCGAAGATAGCTTGCTTGGGGCCATCAATAATGGTCACTCAAGTGAAGAAGATGACAGATTCCACGGCACAGACTGTCGTTTTGATGGCGTACGCGCAGACGTAACCATCAAGCCGATAGAAGCCAAGGACAATGTCGTTAAGGTCGGTGAGCCCATTCAACTGCCCTGTGGGACATTTGTTGAGTTTGGGATTCGCACCGGCAACAGCTCTGGCGCAAAGTTCGACGAGCCTGTACTTGTCGTATCTTTTGAGATGCCGAGCAGAGCCTATATTCCCACGATCACAGAATCATTTGCAAAGATCTATGCAGATGTAAAGGATTACACGTCCGATCTGTATTGGGGGTTTATAGATGCCCACGAGTCAGAGTATCCCTCCCTTGCCTAAGGCTGTATTATAAGGAAGGAGGTATATGATGACGAAGATCTTTATTTTGGGACCCCCGCCGAAGGGTTCCTGTTATCGTTTAAGAGAAAGCCAGAATGAGATGATGGCGACATACTTCCCGGTCAAAAAACCGATAATGTCGCGCTTTGTCTATGGTAAGTATCTTGACGAGAAACAAAACCTCGCAAAAGACTATAATCCTAAAACGGATGTTATAGCTCTTGTTTTTCCTCTCAAGGAGGGCGGGGTAGATATTCGTGCAATACGCGGGGAAAGGTCGCTACGTCAACTGGCGCAAACGACCAACACTCCAACGGATCACCCTACCGTACAAAAATGGGTGAATATCTCTAAGGAGATTCCGTCTATGCTTGCCAACGACAAGACAGACAGGACGCCCTGGGAGATACTTTCAGAATTACTCTGAATAAAACGCCAAGATCTACGTGATTTTGGCGTTTTTCTTATTGCATAAATGTATCTTATTTGATATAGTATACCTATAATTATGGGTAAGACTAAAGTATCATACAAATCCATACTCGTAATTACACTCCCTTGTATTGTTCTTTTGTCGGCAGGGGCTGTTTTTTATGCAGTAAACTACACCAAAACGCCGGAGATAGAAACGCAGATACAAACTCAAACCCCGGTACCCGTCGAAGAAGAGCCATTATATACCACACAAAACGTTACGGTTAGTGATGAAGAGGTTGAAAACACAGAAGATACGCTCGAAGTGCCAAATGTCACATCGGGACGTACCACGGAGCGAAGTTTAACTGCCACAAAGCAGTCTGCTTTGGAACACGCAATAGACGAGCTTATGGCGTTAACAGAAACTAACTGAAACGGAGTAGTTGCACTTATGAAAATTGAATTAAAGCCCATTAGGGAGTCTTATGGCTTAACGAAGGCGCAGTTTGCCTCGATCATAGGCCTTAAAGAACTCTTTTACTCTCAGTATGAAGAGAGAGGAGAGTTGCCGAGTAAGTATGTGTATGTCCTGTGGAAGAACCTTGATAACTTCCCAATACCGGAAGACTTTTTCCACTTCACATCATTCACGCTTACCACGAACATGAAGTATCACAACATGACACAGGCTCAGATAGCGAAGTTCTTTGACATCTCGAACCAGTCAACCATAAGCGGATATCTGTCCGACAATATCCCGATGTATGAGAAAAAGGAGTGTTTCCTTAAGTTCGATCCGTTCATCCTCCCGGTTATAGCGCATTACCATGACGGAGAGTGTGATATGGAAGAAATTCGGGATCTTGTGCCAAAAGGAAATTTCATCTTGGTAGAGAAGAGGCGGATACAGAAAGAGAGACGAATTGAAAAAGCAAAAAACGACAAAGCCCAAAAGAAAGATACGTAAGAGCTCGGCGATTTTGATTCCAACGATTGCTATTGTGGTATCGTTGGCAGCATTTATGTGTGTGCTTGTCTATCTTAAGGGAGGGCTTCCAAAACCGGCAGAAGATGAAGCAATCGAGGAAACTGTGGCAGAAGCACCACAAAAGCCCGCCCCTGTGGATGATTATACGCGGGAAACTAACTACAAAGGCAACCTATCACAGTTTCCCGATCTATACCAGTATCCTTTTGGCAAGACGGATGCTTACATAATGAACAAGGATTTTTACAATCAACACTACGAAATTTTCGAAGAGTGCGAGCGTGATGCAACCTTGTTTATGGAAAGCCTGTTTAATGTAAATTACAGGGATATATTGGCTAATCAAAATCAGTGGCTCGCCAAAGTAATGACGAATGCCGACTACATGGCCAACCACACATCATCCCCCGAAATGGATGATGAAGATACGACCATCTTTTACGACTATATCAAGCAGTTGAGCAATGACTTCATCAGAGATCAGGTTGAGATGGAAGCAAAGTTCTATACGGATGATTCTCTCGTGTACAGCGACTACTATGTTTTTGTTCGCGGTGAACTGGTTTTTACCATTTATTCAAGTACGAATGAGTCATTGGAGTACGAACTCGGCAAGGAATACGCTATCCCGATAGACGTGGCGATAGAAAGATTTACAGACGATCCCGATGACCATGTTGTTGTTAATTTCGGCAAGGCATCTGAAACCGACTGGCTTTACACTCCGTAGGAGATATACGATATGGCAGACTTAAGGATAAAGATTCCCGAGGAAGTCAGCAAGTTTGTTGAGGCTGAAAACTGTGAGAATTTTAACCAGGATAGATATTATATCACGCAGACACAGATAGACATTATAGACGATATCATGCGTGACAGGGAACTGGGAGAGAAATTAAGAGAGTATAACGTCAACTACGCCAACACAACGCTTTTGTTTGGACCTCCCGGTACCGGTAAAACCACGCTTGCAAGGTTTATAGCATATTATACAGAGAAAGACTTTGTGTATCTTAACTTTGCAAGCCTGTTGGATGGCGGGTTTGGTAATACGGAGCGCAATCTTAAGATGGTGTTTCGATGCATAACTCAGCTTGATTGCATCTTTATGATAGACGAGATCGACTGTATCGCAACGAGCAGAACAACGTCAACCAACGATACTCTTAAGAGTATCACGGTTACGCTGATGCAGGAACTTGATTACTGCAAGGGACATAATCCGAAAGCGATCATACTTGCTGCGACCAACGTATGCGACACTCTCGATCCTGCCCTGCAATCCCGATTTACGATCAAGAAAGAAATCCCTCTCCTTAACAACGAGGAAAAGACAGGGTTTGTACTTAAGTACTTAAACAGCCTTGATGTGCCGTATAACCGCGATCAGATAGACGAATACGTTGCCCGAAACTCCCGAATCACGCAAAGAATCATGGAGCAGGACATCATAAGAGGACTAGGTAACTGGCTATCGAACAACAAAGAGGGCGTTGTCGAATTACACGGCATACATAACTATACAACATTGTCATAACAAGGCTTTACATAGCTTTTTAGATATAGTATAATCATTATATATTGAAAATCATTTCAATTGTATTATTGCATTTATTCCTCGGATTTAACCGTCCGGGGATTTTTGCGTTTTACGGCGGGATGATTTTCTTTTTTATATAAAGAGATTTTCCGTAACAACGCTCCTTAATAAGGGGCGATCATCATATATAGCACACAAACAACCCCATACCCCCGTTTGGCGACGGGAGAGAGAATCTAAGGAGGATAAAAATATGGGAAAGAATCTTATTGAATACCGTGGCGGGATCTTCTCGCCTTCAAGTATGTGTCAGGAACTTAGCTTCCTGACCACAAAGTTCGACGGCAAGAACGCCACCGTTGATTCACAATATCGTACGTCTACGGATGCTGCGATAAACAAATATGGGTTTAGCACAGATGTTAAATTTGCTGAACTCGTATATAACTTGCTCGGCGAGATCAAAACCTACGCCGAATTGTTCATAGGTTACGCACGAAACGGCGACACATGTGTTGAGTACCGCACAAAAGCGGATGCACTCTCAACACTCGTGCTTGCGAGGGAAGATTCGAATGGAGTGGTGCAGTTTAAGGCCGCTTATCGCGATCCTTCAAGTGGCGCACTGTCGCAGTATGACGCCGACGGACATCGGGGGAATGCTTTCATAGCAGCGCTTTGGAAGCAGATCACCGACAATCCGGAAGCAGCATCTGCGTTCCAGAACCTCCGCTCGGCTTGCGGTAGCGGGAATATTGATGAACAGAGTGTTGCCATGTGCAAACTCAGTAATAATCAATACTACCGCATTAACAGGGCAAACGGCGAGAACCCTAATGACCCTGTTAGGTACAACGCAGAGTATGAGCTTCTGACTGACACCGATATCGCAAACACCACATGCAATGAAGTGGTTTGCGGTTCTCCTTTGGTATTTACTATCAGCGAGGATGGTATAGAGGAGATAGAGGCAGAGGTCGAAGAGACTGAGGAAGTTGCCGAAGAGGTAACCGAGGAAGTTGTAACCGGAGCCGACCTTCGCGACAAGTACAAACTTGATCCGAAGAGAGAGCTTACTCCCGAGGAAGAGGCACGCGTACCGAAGATGACAAAGGAGTACGTTGTTCCGGCATGGGCGACTAAAATTGCTCGCAGAGCTGCAAGCTCGATGGCAATGAAGAAGCCACAGCTTAACTACCTTCTGTACGGTCCTTCGGGAACTGGTAAGACAGAAGGTGCTCGCGCAATCGCTGAAATGCTCGGACTTCCGTACTACAGTCTGACGTGCTCGGCTGATGATGACGAGTTCAAGCTGTTAGGTAACTTGATCCCCAACGTCAATAAGAAGGATCCTTCTGAGAACGACTTTGTTTTCGTGGGTTCTGAGTTGATCGAGGCTATCAAGACCGGCGGACTCATTGAGTTGCAGGAAGCAAACACAATTAAGAACGCATCCGTAATGGAAGCACTTAATCCCCTGTTTGCTGACGACGGTGGGTTCATTAAGCTGATGACCGGCGAGGTGATCACTCGTCACCCGGATTGCGTGATCGTCGTGACCACTAACCGTGGCTATGAAGGTACGTATGACATACAGCAGGCCGTATGGTCTCGTATCAAGTTCGTACAGAAGATCGTAGCACCCTCCGCACAGGAGCTGTTCGACAGAGCATACGCATGGACAGGGTTTAAGCCCAAGGCGATGCTCAAGAAGATGGCAGAATGTGTGGCTGACATTGAGGAGTATTGCAGAAACAACCAGATCTCCTCGGGTGTATCCGGTCCTCGTGAGCTCATTAACTGGGCCACCAACGCTATCCTTGAAGCACAGGATCGCGGTACTAAGGTGGACGAGGATGCAGTTATAATCGCTGGCATTCCCACAGTTCTCGAGAAAAGTGCTCAGAATGAGGAGGATATCGATGATATCTGCTCCGCAATCTTCAAAAAGTACTTTTCACCGAGTAAGGTGGATGCAGCGAGAGCGGCAGCATAAACCAACCCTTAACAGGGGACAGGCCGAGGAAGCGGCCTTCCCCTTATAGGGGAGAAGAGAAAGCTTATGGAAGACATTGTTCTGTGGGCAATCATTGTGGTTGCACTGTTAATGATAGTTTTCTGATTCAAGAGCTCTCGGCGCAAGTTGAGAGCTCTATTTTATTGCCGTAACGAACAAGACAGATATAAGGCTGATCCCCGGCTTTTGATGGCATCAGAACGTGATATACGGCCTGTATATCATCATTCTCCACTGATACGGAGAATCCCTGTATATTCGATTCAGATGAATCTATGCGGAGATTCCGCATATATGCTATCTCTGTAGCAAGAGCCTTATAGAGGTCATGGTTAAGCTCATCTATAACCTCTTTGCTACGGACAGTACCATCTTCCTCAAAGGCGTTGCTATGAATCTGGTTAATTATATCCGCCCAATCGTTGTGATTTGCCTTAAACTGAGCCACCTTCTGATCGCCAGACGCAATGCCGAATGTTTTGATACCGATAAGATACTTAGTTACAACGCCATCGGGGTTTGTATGGGCTATAGCCGCATCATAGGACGTGTTACCAATATCCTCGGCAGACGCATGAAACACCCTCTGAAACACGGTTTCCTGGTATTTAGAGTTAATGATAGGGCTTAAGACTATCTCTTCATCATCAGCCTTTTGAGCGAACATTTCTGTCAGACTGGCAAAGGCTAAGATCATTTTCTTATATTCTTCACGTTCTTCAATAGAAAGAGCCGACCACATAAGCATATCCTCCCATACTTATATGATACGGCTCTGTATAGGCTTGTTCAAACACACAGAAAGTTGTAGAAACCACAAATGCGTAGAAGTTGAAAAACACAGTTTATATGGTATTAGGCACACAGAAAGTCATATACCCATTGATATGAGTTATACTTGGTACAGTTTTATTAGTTACCTATCATAGGTAAGTAGCTTTCATTGTATCTATTGCCATTATCCGGTTCGCATTGCGTCTCGTAAACTATCCAAATTAACCTAAATGTGCTATAATATAGGTAGTTTATATATTCAATAATACGTACGGCTGATTGAATCCGATCAGTCAGACGCTCAAATGAGCAGAGCGTCACAGCTCCGTTATTTCGCAGAAGATCTACCATACTTATGTTAGATATGCACACAACGGAGTAACAGAATAGGACATCGTTCCTATGTGAAGTAATTAACCAAGCATAGGAACGGATCAGCCGTAGTCCTTTCTTATGCTTAAATATATGCACCGGTGGTGCAAATACGCAAGGAAAGGAGAGAGGATATGGTAGAGACTATGATTAGAGTAAAGCCATACAAGGGGCGTAGGTGTCCAAGACATATTGCAAATCAGATCCGATATGCATTAGAGTCCTATGATACCGCTCCCGACAGAACGGAGCTTCATAATGAGGCACGAGAATTCATTGAGGAAATGAAGCGACGTAAGGGAATAAGCCAAGCACATCCTCAGAGGGTATAATGTACGACTTAGAGCAACTACACGATTCGTGTTACAAGATAGTACATTTGAGTGATGTTCCCCGGCAGAAAGTTGATGATTTCTCTATTGCACGCCCAGAGGGATATGGATTAGAGTGGTATATCAAAAATACTGCCTGGATCGAGGAGAAAAGTGATTTATCGCGTACCTATGTGGTATTAGATATCACATCCGATGGGTAGCAAAGATCCGAAAATACAACGAATCACTCTCCTTGGAGGAGGCAGTCGATAAGGCTGTTGAGGAATGTATTAAGGAAGGAGTTCTATCAGACATCCTCGTAGCACACAAAGCGGAGGTGAAGGGTATGGTACTTACAGAATATGACGAAGCCAAAACCATGAAGTCTTTCTTTAATGAAGGACGTAAGGAAGGCGGAAACACCATGCTCTACGAGCTTGTACGTGATGGAGAATTAAAGATATCCATTGCAGCAAGAAAAGCGGGCATGAGTGTTGAACAGTTTGAAACAAACATGCTTGCGGCAGGCTATAAAGCTCCGTAAAGAATTATTATCCAACACTAAAGAAAGAGTCTGTGTATCCAATCCGGTGCGCAGGCTCTTTTTTATTTTGTTTTCCCAGATCTACCGCAACATTACATTTTCTCTCAAACCTCATTTCCCAGACTTACTGCAAGATTTTGACTACTTGCGCTAAGTTTGGGAAATCTGTCAAAACCCACTATAATCAAGCATTCTGCAATTCTATGTGAAACGGTCTACATCTTACAAAAGCTATAAAATCAGTATTCTTTCCCATATCTGTTGCAAGTAAAGAATTGCAGTAGCCTTGAATCGTTAGCTTTATTGCCGTCACAAGCAAATTAGAGGATATAACTTGACAACAAATTGGGGGGGGGTGCTAAGATATAACCATAAGAATTATTTTGACGATATGTATTACTGCACTTATTCCGAGGGTTTGTAAATCCTCGGTTTTTTATCGTCAAAATCTCAAATCCTGCCAAGCACGGAGCAGGTGATAATCTGGCGCAGTGCCAGATATCGTTAGTGCCCGTGCCAGATGGCCGGAGGAGATAACATGGAATATGGAGTATGCGTAAAAAAGAACGGGAAGTGGATATGGAAAGCTTTCTGCCCTACAAAGGAATCGGCTTTGCGATACATAACGAAGTATATTGGCGCTGATTTTGAGCCTATATCATCTGTTAGGATGTGTATGCTTAAAAAGCCCAAAGAACCTCGTTACGATTTGTGGGTACACGAAGAGGATATAGATAAGGAGGAGTGGATACCTTTGGATTGCAAGATGCTTTTCAATCTTTTCGAGAATGAACGCATTGAGCAGAGTTTATCCAAAGCTCTCCCTTCTTTCTATTCACAACTTCAACTTCTGTTGTAAGAGGCGTAGATTCCTCTATTCAAAATCTACACTGCGTACGGGTAAGGCCCGCTTTCTTACGAGAGATCGGGTTCAAGCCCCGAGATACGCGCGAAGCGGGGAGAAGCCCTCGTAAAGTCTTTTCGTCCCCATGAATGGCTCCACAGAGCCTCAGTAATGGATAAGGAGAAAAGAAAGGTGTAATCCGTGAGGAGCACTAAAAGACCCTTAGAGCCGTTACTGACGAGTAACGGTGGTCTAAGGTTAGAGAGCACTTGCGACGGCAGGTGCTCTTTTTTTGCTTCTTTACATTTACAAATGGATATACTATAATTTATTTATATTAGAGGTATAAAATACCATGTATTATTGCATGTATCAGTCACGGTTCATACGAACACGTGGCTATTTTTATGCCCTAATAACGGCAATCAACTTCACCCCGCACTCGCGGGAACTGTTTTAAGGAGGAAAAGAACATGACAGCAACATTAACCAGAGAGAAGAAGGCAGAAATGAGAACTCTGTTAAAGAGTATCATTGAGTCCGAAAGCTCAACGACAAAAAAAAGGATCAAGGGTGCACAGCGTCTTGCCTATCGCCGTGAGGTGTTTGAGACCATCGAGGATGCAGTATACGGCACGGCCTATACGCCTCTCGATGATGACGCTCTCACCAATGAGGCGTACATCGAAGCAGTAACCGACATGTACCAGAACACAGGGGATATTGACCTGGCGTTCGAATCCGTCGATTACGACGACTACAGAGAAGAGGTGTGCGCATGAGGAATCATCCTTTTGCGTACCACTCGGGCAGGATGGAGATACGCACCAACGTCTCCATCTCGCTCAGATCGGGTGATGATAAAGAGTTCTCGGAAGCAGAACTCGAAAACATCGCCGATACTGTGGTTGAGCAGTTGATGTGTGGATACGAGACAGTTGAACTTGATGAAGTATATCAAGAAGACAATTATGTCGAGTTAAGCATATCGGCGAGAGAGGTACGTAACTTCACCTATGATCCCGGATCACGATATGAACCGCCCTATACGGAGATAGAAGACCGCATAGATAGTTCAGATATCGCGAATGCCATTTCTCTTGATGGATTCATTGTCTCACGCGTGAGCATTGATGTCGTCAGTGAGAATAAGGTGGCATAATTTGAAGTATGACCCGTGCAGGGGTTTGTGTGATTTCAGTAGCCCTCTGCATGGGGCTACTTATTTATGGAGGAAAATGTATATGCTGATATACAACATAAAATGGGCTACTGACGGCGAAAAAGTGTTTCTGCCCGCCGAAGTCTGGCTTGAGGATAATGTTGAGGATGTCGCCGAAAAGCTTTCTGATATGTACGGATGGCTCGTTGACAGCTTTGAATTCTTTACCAAGGATGATTTTGAATCCAAGGTATACGAAGCATACAAGCTCCAGTGGATGATAAGTCACGGTTTCACCATTAAGGACTACCTTGATGCGCTTATCGAAGCTGACGAGGATGCGACATTTAACGGCACATACCCCGAGGGCGATACAAGAGATATTTATGAGTCTTTGGCATCCACGGTAGAGTACGATACCGGTCTCGGCGCAGGAAGTATGTGGGTTTGCAAGGGCGAGTTCCTTGATGCGGAGTTTAAGGATGACGCATACATGCAGGGACTTATTTCCCAAATGGCAAACTCTACACGGATGCTCAACTTCTGGAGAAGAGAGTACGGTAAGACGTTGCTTCCCAATTTGGAAATTCCGACATCCGCAGGAGTGCTCAAGGCTTACGAATCCGGCATCACTGGTCAGCCCGGTATCTGCGTGATGTTCACACCCGCAGGCTTCACCGAAGAGATAGATCTGGCCTACGTATCCGTATACGAGGATTCGGAGTATCAGACAGGTGCAAAGGAACGTCCTGTTGATGTAGTTATCTGTGCATACGGTGATCCGTACAGCGAAGACTACACCAAAAAGGATATCATCCGCCGTGAGGATGTGATGGCATCTCTTACGGATGCAGGATGCGTTCCCGACAGTCAGAAGATGTAAGGGGGAAAAGAAATATGGCAAAGAAAAGAATCTCCAAGCACGAGGCGTCATCAAAGTACGGCGTTATCGTTACCGGCGCAAACTCAATGCTCCGTTATTACCTTTGTGATGATGGCAGCGTTGTAGACAGCGTAGGGGATGTTCGGTATAAACCCGGATATCGCGAGTATTACATTTTGCGAAAGGGTAATTATCCGAACGAGGTAACGTACGAGAAGGATGGTCGTACGGTTGAGTTTGAGACGTTCGAGGAGGCATACGATACTATGTGTCGGCTATATATGTCTTCCCTACCCGAAAGTCCTGCAAGGTTCGGAATTTGGGAAATCAAAGTCTGCTCCTTTGACGGCAAGGTAAACTCGATGACTCAGCCTGTATGGGCAGCGTGAAGGAGGTAAATTATGGCAGACACGTTTTTTAGTCAGACAGCCTGTGATCGTTGCGGTGGATCGCTTTCCGCAGGACGCACAATGTCAATGTATAATACCGAGTGTATTTGCATGGATTGTAAGCGCAAAGAGCAGGAGAGAAGCGATTATGCCTATGCCAGAGATACTGAGATGGCAGAAGTACTTAAGGGCAACCGCAATTTCGCAGGTGTTGGCTTATCCTAATCAATTAAGAGGGCTCTTCGGAGTCCTCTTTTTACGCGCTTATAATTGACAAAGTATATATTTTATGGTATAATATAACTATAAAAGGGAGGTAGCATTTATGAGCAACAACACAATCAATTCAGATACAAGACAGAGATTTACAGTAGCAGCAACAAGGCTTAACGATATATCTTCACAGGCCACGATTCTCAAAGAACATGCAGGCTTTCCGAAGGATTACAAGGAGTTTGATGCTTTTTGCGAGAGAATGAGACAGGTGGTTCGCCGAGACAGCATCCTGCTTAACTGTGCGTAATCTGTTCACAGTGAACAAGTACATTTCGGCTTGACACCCCCCCTATATTTAGATATACTCATATTGTAAGTAATGTATGAAATCAATATGTATTATCGCATTTATCGGTTGTTCGCCATTGGCGGGCAGCCGTTTTTTCATGCATGAAAACAAGAACAATTCATGTTTCAGCGCGAATAATTCGTGCAAAGGAGGAAAAAATGGCAAACGTAGATGTTAACACCGTAGCAACGAAGGTAGCACAGTCAATCAAGGGTGCAACAGTTACCCCGCAGAGCGTGTCCAAGGGTAATGGCGTGGTTCTTACTGGACTGGTGATCAAAGGGGAGAAGAACATGGCTCCCATCATCTATATAGATGACTTGATTGCCGAAGGCATGAATGAGGACCAGATAGCATATGATGTTGTAAAAACATACTATCGCTACAAGCCCGAGGATAACCTTGATGCCGACGCTATGACGGACTGGGGTAAAGTTAAAGGTTCCATCAAAGCAAAGGCTGTGAATAACACGCCCGAGAATACAGATGGAAGACCTTACAGAGTCCTTGAGGGCACGGACATAGCAATAGTATACTATGTCGATCTGTCCGAAGGCGATGTTGCGTTTCCGGAAGTAAGTGGTCAGACACCCACGGTGAATGTGAGAGATGACTATATGTCTTCGCTCGGAGTGACCGAACAGGATCTGTATGAGGCAGCTATCGCTAACGAATCGGTTGAGATCGATTCTATCGGCAATGTACTCGCACAGATCATGGGGACACTTCCTGCAAGCGGAGAAGAGGCACCGATGCTTGTTGTTTCCAATGACAAGAAGCTTTTCGGCGCAGGACTCCTTGCTGATCCCGAGGTTCTGACGCAGATTGCCGACAACCTGGGGGATGGATACTACATCCTGCCGAGCTCGATCCACGAGTTTTTGGCAGTACCCGGTGAGGGTATGGACGAGACCAAGCTTGCCGAGATGGTAATGGAAGTCAATTCCATGGCGGTAGCTCCCGAGGAACAGCTTTCCAATAACGTATTCAAGTACGTTGGAGGTAAGCTCACGCAGGTGTCTTCCGCACCGGCACCGGCGGTTCTTGTAGCCTAACAAGATTTGGCTCTCAGTGTAAACTGGGGGCCTTTTCTATTTCTACGGATTTGACATAGATATACTGCGTTGCTATAATATGTTCACGGTGCATTTACGACCATCACGGACCGAATCGGGATGATTTGCACATTGCTGAAACCGTCTGTATGGTACACCGAACGTATATGTGCTATAAGGGCTTCCTCTGAACCAACGCCCAGAGGGAGTCCTTTTTATATGTATATCGCAAATCTGTGCGCATACTGCACAAAATTCGTCATCTTGCCATAAAATTCCGCGAAATCATATTAGCTTCGCAAAACTGATGTTGTGCGAACCGATAAGTTATGATATAATATATGTATAAGTATAGTTATTGACAGTTTTAACAATAAGGAGACACTATGTACGCACCACTATCTCTCGCGAACAACATAGCAATATCAGACATCAAAGATTCTGTTCCCGAGAAGGAATACTTAAGACGTATGGCTGACGGCGACACGGATCTTTTGATCAGCTTTTATTATGATCCGGTATTTCTTACACACAGATATGATGGGGAATACAAAGACTTCAATGACATGTTGGTTGCGCGTTGGCCAAAACTGTACAATTGGGCGACCGGATACAAACCTGATAAGGATGTCCTTAATAAGTCTAACCGCGCCACCATCAAAGACTCTCTTATGAATATGGTAGTTCTGGATAAATGGTCAAGGCATAAGAAAGCATATCTGTTTGACGCCGAGATGGAGTTAACACTCGCAGACGTGGATCACGTAGATGTTCCCGTCAGAACACTTGACGCTCTCCCGTTCCACACATTCTATATACAGTTTGCACCGGACGGTATCTTCTCTTCCAACTTCCACGGATGCTTTGTAGATATTGTTCCCTATGAAAACGGCTATGTTCTGTACTTTTGTCGGGTTACAAACGATCTTGCAACCATGAGTGGTAGCTCTGTATTTGTTCCCGATGACGATTCAGATGATGCACATTTTATCCTTGATAAAAATGACGTGAACGGAAACCACGAAAATGATCCTAATGGCTTAAGAAGGGACTGGGAGGAGTTCTGTTTCTTTGTGTTAAACGCGATTCTGGCACTGTGCTCCGAAAATATAGATATAAATGAGACACGGAAAACAGGAAACCACTACTCTCCTGCTCGCCTATATGACGATAAGGAAGTTGATATGTCCGAGTGCGGATTTGTATTCTCACAGTCAATGCATCTATCGGCGAAACAGATAAGCGGCGAAAATGTCGAGGATGTGTCATTCGGGACGGGCAGATCAAGAAAATCACCCCGCCCGCATCCTGTTAAAGCCAGTTGGCAACACTATTGGGTTGGTTCCGGTGAGAATAAACGGCGCATATTGAAGTTTAAGGTCGAGTATTCGACTGGCAAGAAGTCAGACGTGGCTTCTATACAGAAAGTCATGGACAGTTAAGGGACGTTTGTGGTTTTTGTCTACATATATAGGTGCAACGATAACTGCTCTTAAGGAGGTTTGATATGAGCATATATGAAAAATTATTCAACACGGTGTATTCAGAGGCAAAGAAACTATATCAAAAAGCCCTGCCCTACATAAATGAAAGCCGAGGGTTGGGATATGACGATATAGATGATGACGAGGACGAGGAAGAATATCGCGGAGACACAGGTCTTGATGACTGGCTGAGCAGCGACAAGTGGAATCCATTTGCCTGCTCTTCTATCCCGATAGAATGCGCTAATGCGGATGAATCAGATCGCATAGTCGTATCTATCATAAGAGAGGATTACGCACCCGAGGGATATGATATAATTCTGGCTCTTAAGGATGAGTGTGGCACGGTCTCGTCAACACATACTTCTGTTGACAAGGATGTATTTGCTAAAGACTACGCTTTTGCTTTTAACGGCGACCTCATGATGGTGTTTGGCATCAAAGTCCCGGATAAGTTTGTTGAGGCTGCCAAGCCCGAGGAACGAAAAAGCAAGCCCTTAGAAGGTTCATACGAAGCCCTTATGGAAGACACCGAGCCCGTCCCGGTCTTCACTGAGAAAATCAATAAGAAAGACATGGAATTCTCTATAATCCAATATGAAGTTCCCAAAACCGAAACGGAATACGATTCCGACAAGAACTTCCTTGATTATCTTGAGGAAGCAGGATTCGATTATCTGTTCACCCGTCCTGCGGTAGATGATGATTATGTTCGCGATCAAACAGAAGATATCTTACGCAAGATAGATGACGGTTACTATGACGATACCGAGGAGGATCCTTTCGGGGAGAATTACCGCAGCGACCTTTACAATATGAATATCGGTTATACCGCCGAAAGCTATGATTGTGGAGAGGAAACCGAGAACACGGTCGATCTGTACAATCTGAAAGAGATCTTTATGCGAAGCGATATGACGGACGATGAACTGCTTAAGTCTACGCCCTGGGGATTGCTTGGCATAACTGCTCACCAGTTTCACAAGATTAACGCATCCGAGTTCTCCGAGGAAACTTTCGGCGTATTCGCCTCCCGCATGTTAAATGAATACGTTATAAATGTTATCCCGGATGTATTATCAAGGATCGCCTATGCTACCCTTTATGCCGTTGCCAACCTTGATATGCAGACCATACCGCTTAAGGACGACAGCGACACGGCGTATATCCTTAAGTTAGCCATCGGACGAAGCTTAAATGAAGCAATAATACTTACTCAGCTATATGTTGACTACATAGCTGCGCTCCCCCATGCCGTAGACTATAACGACGAATATATTGCAGGAGGAGCAGATGAACCCGAGCATCCGTATTATAACTACCCACGATACCCGAAACCGAGCGCCATAAGAGATTTTCACGACAAGGCCGCACGTGATGCCGTAGCGTATGACGACAAGAAAACCTCTGAGAACCGGAAAAAGCTTAACGGGCTGATCGCCGACTACATTAAGACTCCCGAATACAGAAAGTTTCTTTACAAAGGAGCAAAATACTCAATAATTGAGGCAACCTGCGTTGAGGATCTTATACGTGAGGGCGATACACTCAATCATTGTATTGGAACATACGGTAATAAGTTCGCGACCAGACAATGTGCCATATATTTCGCCCGCAGAAATGATGAAATAGACACTCCTTTTTACAGCGTGGAGATCATTATGCAACGCGGGCATGACGAGCTGACTCAACTTTACACATATAAGGACAGTACAGAAAAATCTGCGGATTTCGAGAATTTTGTCCGCGAATGGTGCAAAGCCAAGAAGTTGTATATCAAATGCGAGATTTGAGGGAAATATATGGGAAAACGCAAATCCAAAGCAAAATCCAAGGCAAACGGACAGGACAAGATCAGGAATGCGGATTACACCGTCTATACTGACGGTGGATGCGACCACAATCCAGGCGGAAGGGGCGGATATGGCATAGTTATACGTGATAACCGCTAAGGGGCTAAAACGAAAAAATCCGGTTCCTACTAC
>Ga0129306_1001461_pt1 | contig 26593 bp, 23 predicted proteins | sample P827metagenome_FD_94438 | JGI IMG/M metagenome (GOLD analysis project Ga0129306, IMG submission 94438) | Capybara group fecal microbial communities from Wisconsin, USA - P827 metagenome | ecosystem: Host-associated > Mammals > Digestive system > Large intestine > Fecal | place: USA: Wisconsin...
AGAATCCAGCATCCAGTCCGAGCGGTCGTTGTGAGCAAAAAGCGCCTCGTATTAACGAGGCGTGTTTGCGAGAGCGAGGACCAGCCCTGCTGAAGAATCCAGCATCCAGTCCGAGCGGTCGTTTTAGTAACAGAAATAATAAGGACCCACTTTATGTGGGTCCTTATTATTTCTGGAGGTGAGGGGAGTCGAACCCCTGTCCAAAATCACGTCCATGTCCATTCCTACAAGCTTTCCCTTCGTATTTAAGGTCTCGTCTTATCCACGCCCAAGAAGGTCGGCGCAGAGTTTGACCAGCCTAGTGAATCTCGGAACCTACCCCCAGGCATGGAAGATTCCTATCCCATATTGCGTCCGGACGTACACCCCGATGGGAGCGGGATGAGGCCCGGCGTTGCCGCTAATTAGGCAGCGAGTGCGTAGTTTTCGTCAGCACTTATTTTTTTTCAGACTTTTTTACGAGTGCCCTCGTCTGAGACCTCGGCTTGCAACTAACACTTCAGCGACCCTGTCGATGCCAAAGCACCCCCAAGGTGAGAGCCGTGACAAAATGCTTGCATTTTGTTATGGCCGAACCGCTGGTGCTTCTATTGAAGATAGAAAGCACCCCCGGTATGAAGTGTTACCAAATATATAAATTTCTATCTTTGGTCGCACCCATGGACTCCATCCAAGAATACCTGCAGAACCCTGTCCCCCGGACCCTGAACCTCTTTGCGGAGGCTGGGGATGAAGCCGTCCATGTAAACGGAGCCACGATTCCCATGGCCGCCATGATGGTGGCCAGGCGATTCTTTACGGATCCGGGCAACATCTTGGTGGTAGCCAAAGATTTCAAGTCAGCCGAAGTCTGGATGGAAAATTTGCAGAGCCTCGTTGGCGAGGACTTTGTGCGGTTTTTCCCGTCCATCGGGCTAAAACCTTACGAACAGAAGGTCCCTTTCGAAGGAGTGCTAGAAGAACGGCTCCGTTTTTTCAAGGACGCCGGGAATCCGGAAAAGCCATTGGTGGCGGTCTGCTCCCTGGATGCCCTGCTCATGCGCTTGCCCGCTCCGGGGACACTCCAGAAGAACATCCGGTCCTTGAAGGTGGGCGATGTGGTGGAACCGGCCGCGCTCCGTCCCTGGTTCTTGGACCATGGCTTTGTAGAACAGCTCGTGGTGAGCAGTGTGGGGGAGTTTTCTATTCGCGGATGCATTGTAGACGTGAACTGTTTCTTGTACCCGCACCCAGTCCGTATTGAATTCTACGGCGACGAAATCGAGTCCATCCGCACTTTTGACATTTTCACCCAGCGTTCCATCGAAAGGATGGACCGCATTGAACTGTTCCCCATGGGAGAGTTCACCCTGCCTCTGGAAGAAGCTTCCCGTATGGAATCTGACACCTCCGGTCTCTGGTGGCAACGCTCCCGGTATCAGGAATTGAATTCCAGCCTGTTGGATTACCTGCCCCGCTGTTCTCTGGTGTTCGAAGAACTTTCCTCCCTGGCGGAGACGGCGTCTAGGCAGTACCTGCATTTTGAAGACTTGTTCGGCGAACAGAAAGCGGCCCGCCCCGATACGGAATCGCCGGAGAAAATCTGGTGGAAGTTTGGCGAGATTTCCAGACAGTTCCCGGGCAAGGCAAGCCTGGACCTTACGCGGGTAGAGGCTCAGTCCAACAGCTGGTACAAGATCTCTGCAACCCCTCAGGATTTCTCCAGCACCGGAACGGACGCCGTGGCCAAGCAGATTGAGGAATTTGCAGCTACGGGCGGCGAAGTTTACGTGGTGGCCCCTACGCCGGGAGCTCTTGCAAGACTCCGGCACGTGCTGGAAGGACTCCCCGTAGAAGATTACTTTGTGGGAAACTTGACAGAAGGCTTCTGGCTTACCGACGAAAAGGTGGCCTTCCTTACGGAGACCCGCATTTTCAACCGCCATGCAGGCAAGGCCCGCAAGCGCCAGATTGCGGGTTCGGTCGCCTCAGCCCTGATGGTGGAGTCCCTGAACCGCGGGGACTACGTGGCTCACGAAGACCACGGTGTGGGCCGTTACCTTGGGCTTGTCCGTGTAGAAGTCAACGGCGGCATGGTGGACTGCGCCCTGCTGGAATACAGTGGCGGAGACCGTCTCAAGTTCCCCGTTTCAGACCTGCAGAAGATTGACCGCCTGGATGTTTCCGAAGAGGAACCGCCCAAGCTGGACAAGTTGGGCGGCAAGAACTGGGATACCGTCAAGAAGCGGGTCCAGAAGAAGGTGGTGCAGATTGCCCGGGAACTTGTGGAGCTGTACGCCCGTCGCGAGCTGGTGGAAGGTTTCGGTTTCCCGCCCGACGGAAAGCTTCAGCAGGAGTTCGAAGACGCCTTCGAATACGAGCCTACGCCAGACCAGGTGAAGGCTACCGAAGATATCAAGCGGGACATGGAAAGCAGGCGGCCTATGGACCGTCTGGTCTGCGGCGATGTGGGATTCGGCAAGACAGAAGTGGCCATGCGTGCGGCCTTCAAGTGCGTCTGCGCCAAGAAGCAGGTGGCTATCCTTGTGCCCACGACGATTTTGGCTGCCCAGCATTACGAGAATTTCAAGGAACGTTTTGCCGCTTTCCCGGTGAACATCGCCCTGGTAAACCGCTACCGCACGCCCAAGGAAAAACGGGAAGTCTTTAACGGGCTTTCCGAGGGCAAGGTGGACATTGTGGTAGGGACCCATTCCCTGCTCAGCGAGAAGAACCATTTCAAGGATTTGGGCCTGCTCATCGTAGATGAAGAACAGAAATTCGGCGTGAAGCAGAAGGAAAAGCTCAGGGAGTTCCGCCTGTCGGTGGATACCCTCAGCATGAGCGCCACGCCAATCCCACGGTCCTTGCACTTGAGCATGACCGGTGTTCGGGACATTTCCCTCATCAATACGCCTCCCATCAACCGCTTGCCTGTAGAGACTAAGCTTTTGAAGCGGGACGACGTGATTCTTGCAGAAGCGGTGAAGGACGAACTTGCCCGCGGAGGCCAGGTGTTCGTGGTGAACGACCGTGTGCAGAGTATCAACCAGCTTGCAGAAGAAGTGGAAGCCTGGGTGCCCGAGGCCCGCGTGGCGGTGGCCCACGGCCAGATGGAAGATCGGGATTTGGAGCGCGTCATGAACGCCTTCCTTTCCAAGGAATTTGACGTGCTGGTGAGCACCAGCATTATCGAGTCGGGCCTGGATGTGCCCAACGCCAACACGATTATCATCAACAACGCCCATCATTTCGGAATCAGCCAGCTTTACCAGATGCGGGGCCGCGTAGGCCGCAGCGATGTGCTGGCCAAGGCTTTCTTGGTGATTCCCGCCAAGTCGGAAATTTCTCCGGAATCCATGCGCCGCCTAAAAGCGCTGGAGCAGTACACCGACCTTGGGAGTGGCTACCAGCTGGCCATGCGGGACTTGGAAATCCGCGGCGCAGGAAACCTCCTGGGTCAGGAGCAGCACGGCTTTATCGCCGAGGTGGGATTCGAGACGTATATCCGGCTGGTCAAGGAAGCGGTGGAGGAGTTGCGGGGCGGTCCTACGGACAAGCCCATTCAGCCCCGTGTGGAAATCGGCGTGGACGCCTACCTGCCCGAGGACTACATTCAGGATGGCCTTACGAGAATCTCCCTGTACCAGCGGATTGCCCGCATTGCCTCTCGGGCCGAGGTGGAAAGTATTTCCCAGGAACTGGAAGACCGCTTTGGCCCGGTGCCCGTACCCGCCCAGATGCTCATGAAGGTAACCGAAATCGGCCTTATCGCAGGCGGGTTACGCATTCAGGGGCTGCAACAGCGCAAGGGAATACTGGTGGCGACCTTTACGGAATTCCCTCCACCAGATACCCGTATACTGGGCGAAATTTCGGGCCGCTGCACTTGCCCCATGCGTTACCTGGGGGCAACGCCTTTGCAGGCGGTCTTTGAATTGGGTGCCGCTCCAGCCGAAGTATTGGCCAGTAAGATTCTAGAGATTTTCCGTAGCTTCGCGGACATCCCGAAGTTCTGATAGCAGCTTCTGGGCGATGTCTCCGGTGCTGGGCTCGCCCTCGCTGAAAAATTTCCCTATAAAACTTTCGTCGGCGTCGGTTTCGAACAGCAGAACTTCTTTCGGAAGCTCCGCCACGGCCTTTTGCGAAGACTTCTTGGTGAGGGTGCTGGCGTGGATCGAAAGAAGACCTCCCATCTCCAGGATTTGACGGGCAGTGCCGGTATCGCCGCCGAACCGGTGGAAAATGGGCCGCGGGCCTTCTTTAGTCTTTCCGAAACCCGCCTGTTTCAGCAGGGCGATGGCACGTCCATAGTCGCCGACGCAATGAATTTGCAAGTCCCGCTTCAATTCAAGAGCCAGTTCTGCCTGGAAAGTAAACCACTGCTCCTGCAATTCGCCAGCACCGTATTCCGGGAACCTGCGGTCTAGACCCGCTTCGCCTACCATGAAACTGCTTTCCCGTTCCAGAATGCGGCGGAGCTCTGCCTTGTGCGGTTCTGTCGCCTGGGCAATTGCCATAGGGTGGATTCCGAAGGCCAGGTTGCAACCCTTGTTTTTCAGATCCAAATCCTGCCACAGTTCCCACAAAGGTTCCCATTCCCAGGGTTCGCAGGCGACGGCGGTGTAGGCGTAGCCTGTGCGGTCCAGTTCCTGGGCAAGTACCCTTGGGTGGGGGAGTCTTGTGATGTGGATGTGGCTGTCGTAGAGCGGTTTATGGGGCATTTGGACCTTTTTTTTGAACCAAAATAAAAAGAATTTCAACAAAAATCAAAAAATGCTTGTTTTTTCAGAAAAAAAAGCCTAGTTTATGGCTACGGCATCCGCCGGAAACAAGTTTGAACCCCAAGAGCCGCCAGGCGGCTGCCAAAAGGAGATTATATGCGCGACCTGATTGAAAAGGTTTTGAAGAAAGGGCTTTCCGTTTCTTTTTCTGAAGAGGGTGGTTTTGCGGTTATCCGTATTTGTAAGGGAAGTGACGTGGTGGCCAGCTGCAGTCTCGGTTCTGCGGATTTTCGCGCCTCGGTAGAAGACAGCCTCCAGTCTCTGTTGCTGGACCTGGACCGAAAAGGCGTTTAATAATTCGGAGTTCGAATTTCAGATTTCGGAATTTGAGATTCAAATACAATAGTTCCTAAATGAAAAAAAAGTCCTGCGGAATTCCGCGGGACTTTCTAATTGTAGAAAAAGGTTGTCCTAGTTTATACGGCCAACCAAGTTGCCGGAGAGCATGAAGTCACGAGAGCTGCCGTAGCTGTGGAAGCCGGCGGACAGACTGAAGCGGTCCGTGAAGGCCTTTTCCAGGTAGAGGGCTCCCAGCACGTCCTTCACGTTCTTGGTCTTGAAGCTCTGGTATTCCGGGTGCTCATGACGGTCGCCGATGTATTCAGCTTCCAGGATGATGCGGTCCACCACCGGGGTGAAGAAGGCAAAGCCGCCAGTTACGGGGATAACCATGTCTTCATTGGGGTCGATGTTCATCAAGGCTGCTTCGGCGAAGATGTTCATGTGCTTGCGGATAATGGGCAGGTTAGCCTTTAAGGAAGCATTGTGTTTGATTTCGGCATCGGAATCGTAGACCACGTCAAACACGTTGGCACGGTAGGCCAGCTGCACATTCAAGTCGCTGAGGCCTTCCAGACCGTGGAAGTTGAATGCGGCACGGACGTCGCCCTTGTTCAGGTGAGGGGCCGTGCTGATGAGAGAGACGAAGAAGTCCATGTTTTCAGTAGGGGTGAAACCGAACTGCAACTGGTTTTCAGAACGCTGGGTGGACATGAATCCAGCCAGGTAACCATCGATGTAGCCGCCGAAATAGTCACCGTTCTTGTCGGTGTTGTCCCAACGACCGACCTTGAAGCTCAGGTGTTCCGTTTCCTGGTAGGCCCAGGCTTCATCAAGCTCGAAATAATCGCTGACTTCTTTATAGTCGTCGTTGCGGATTTTTTCGCGTTTTTGGCGTTTGGTCTCGTAGTCGTCAACAGACTTTTCCAGGTCGCCAGGGTGCAGGGAAATTCCCAACTTACCCTTGAAGTCATCGCCTTCGGCCAAGATAGCGAAATTGGCTTCGCCATTCCAGGTTTCCAGGTTGTCGCCGTTTTCGTCGTCTTCGGTGTTCCAGAAGACCTTGCCTGCTTCCAATTCGAAATCAGCCATCACGTCGAAGGAGAGCTTCTGGGTTTCGAACATGGCATTGTCGATCATCTTTTTCTTTTTGCGTTTTTTCTTGGCCGGAGCCTTGGCTTCTTTTGTAGGAGCGGCAGCGGCAACAAAGCCGGTGGTGTCGTCTTCGGCGACAGCGGCGGCCTTGGCTGTGTCGGCAGGTGCAACTGCACTATCAGCCGGGGCTGCGGCTACTTCTTCGGCCGGGGCTGCGGCGGCAGCGCTGTCGGCAGGAGCGGCTTCAGCGGCCTGGGCTTCTGCAGCAGGAGCGGCTTCAGCGGCAGGTGCTGCTTGTTCTGCCGGTGCGGCGGCTTCGGGTGCTGCGGCTTGTTCCGCGGTGGCTTCTGCTGCCGGTGCAGCCTGTTCGGCGGCAGGTGCTGCCTGTTCGGTTGCTGCAGGGGCTGCGGCTTCGGCGGCCGGTGCGGCTTGTTCAGCCGGGGCTGCAGGCTGCTGTGCGGCAGGTGCTGCTTCGGGAGCGGCAAAAACGGATGCCGCCAGCACGCAGGACAATAGAATCATTTTTTTCATGAAAAAGAATCTCCTTTCAATATTCAATATGCGTGAATTTTAGAAAAAAAATAGGGCTTTGGGGCTTGTAAAAACTGATTTTCTTAAAAAAATGTTATGTTATAGTCAAACGAGGTTTATTTTGAAGAAAATTATAGTGTTTCTGCTCTTGTCCCTTGCGGTAGCTGTTTGTTCTCAAGAAACTTTGCCCGTCTACAAGATGGTCAAGGGAAAAATCAACGAAGATGCTCCTGTGGGCGAACTGAATCGTTCGGACTGGATCAAGGAGTTGCCGATTCCTCAGGTGAAGGTCAAGAAGGTTTCCTGGGTCAAGGAAACGGTGCAGGTGAAGGACAAAAAGGGAAAGGTGGTCAAGGATAAGAAAGGAAAACCCAAGACCAAGGTCAAAAAGAAAAAAGTGGTGAAATACGTGATGGAGGACCCCAAGGAACCTCCCAAGTTCGTTCCCATTGACTGCAAGATTGGACAAGTCTATGCCAGGCGTTCGGAACTGGCCCGCTTCCAGCAGGAATCCATGGATTTAAGTGGAGAGTATGCCTCTACTACCGGTAGCCTGTTCCTGAAAAAATCTCCCAATAATCCTGGCAAGTTTACCGTGACCATCCAGAACGGCCCTTTGGGAGACCGTGCCGAAATAGAGATGAGCGACATCCCTATGGAGGAGTCCACCAACGGCGGGCGGCTCTCTTACAAGGAGGAGGGCTGCTCTTTGGATATTAGCATTCTGAACCGTAAGGTGAAAGTGGCTCAGCGGGGGTGTGTGGACTACAATTCTGGGAGTTTTACGCTGGCAGGGGAGTACAATACGTACAAAGGAAACACCCGTCGGGTAGAGGTGTTTGCCATGCCGGAACAGACCTTCAAGTTCAAGAAGTATTTCTGGTGCGGTAGCGGCTTTGATTCTTGCGAAAAGGTCAAGGACGACAACGGCACCGTCTATATCACCTGGAGCAAGGACGGCAAGGGCTTTATCGAGCGCAAAGCAGGCGAAGATGTCCACGTGTACCGCCCCTTCGAACACATGATTCCCCGCAAGCGGGATTTCTACAAAGGCGAAAAGCCCGTGGTTATCAAGACCAAGCGTACGGACATGGCGGGGGAGTGGATGATTTGGTACTTCTATGCCAAGGCGGAACGCCTCAAGATGGTCCGGGCCGGAATGAACGAAGAAACGGCCTACATGGAAATATATGAGTAGTGAGTTGTGAGTGGTGAGTTGTGAGTAGTGAGTTATGGGTTTTGGTGAATAAACTCTTGAATTTTACAATGCTCGTAACTGAAAACTGACAACTGTCGGGCTTCGCCCTGCCGACCATCGGCCTATTTTTTTATCTTTGGTCGTATGAAAGTTTTTTTGTACGACACGACCCTCCGCGACGGTAACCAGGATAGGAAAATCAGTTTGTCCCTGGCGGACAAGTTGCAGATAGCAAGGCTCCTGGACAGTTTCGGTTTTGACTACATCGAAGGTGGCTGGCCAAACCCTAGCAACCCTACCGACGAAGAATTTTTCCAGAAAATTAAAGAGGTGAAGCTGAAACACGCAAAGATTGCGGCTTTCGGCTCCACCCGCCGCCCCAAGGTGCTGCCCGAAAAGGACCCGCTGCTGCAGGCCCTGGTAAAGTCCGGCGCTCCCGTAAAGACCATTTTCGGCAAGAGCTGGGACTTGCATGTGACCGACGTTATCCGCACCACCCTGGAAGAAAACCTGGACATGATCGAGTCTTCGGTGGCATACCTCAAGGAACATTCCGAAGAGGTCATCTACGATGCGGAACATTTCTTTGACGGCTACAAGGCGAATCCGGAATATGCCGTCGAGACCCTCCGTGCGGCAGAAAAGGGCCATGCGGACTGCATCGTGCTTTGCGATACCAATGGCGGAACCATGCCTTGGGAACTGAAAAGCATTATCAAGGAAGTGAAAAAGCATATTTCCACACCTCTCGGGATCCACGTTCACGATGATTCTGGACTTGCGGTGTGCAACAGCCTTTATGCCGTCAAGAACGGTGCCGTGATGGTACAGGGCGTAGTGAACGGCTTTGGTGAACGCTGCGGAAACGCGAACCTCACCACCATTGCTGCAGACCTGCATTTCAAGATGGACGCAAAGTTCTTTGCGGCCAAGAAGATTGCAAGGCTCCGTCAGTTGAGTAGCAGCATCGACCAGATTGTGAACCTGCCCAGCGATCCTCATGCCCCGTACGTAGGCGATGCTGCCTTTGCCCACAAGGGCGGAGCCCACATCGATGGCGTGATGAAGGTGAGCCGTAGTTTTGAGCATGTCGACCCCCATGCCGTGGGCAACGACCGCGTGTTTGTGACCAGCGACCAAGCGGGAGGCTCTCTCGTTGTGGAAAAGCTCAAGGCTATCAAGCCGGGTATCGACAAGAAGGACCCTGTAGTAGGCAAACTTCTTACGCTCATTAAGGAACGTGAAAACGCTGGCTGGCATTTCGATTCTGCTGAGGCCAGTTTTAAGCTGTTGGTTTACCGCCATCTGGGTATGGTGCAGGAGCCTTTCAAGGTGCTGGGCTACCGTGTCATCGAAGACAAGACCACTCAGGGCGTGTCCGTTTCGCAGGCGACGGTCAAGCTCCAGATTGGCGACAAGATTAGCCACCAGGTGAGCGAAGGCGATGGCCCGGTGAACGCCCTGGATGCGGCTCTCCGCAAGGCTCTGCTCCCGTTCTTCCCGAATATGGCGAAAGTCCGCCTGGACGACTTCAAGGTCCGTGTTCTCGGTAGCAATGTCGCTTCTGACGCTACGGTCCGTGTGTGGACCACCTTCGGTGACGAGAAGGGCTACTGGAACGTGGTGGGTGTTTCCAGCAACATCATCGAAGCGTCCTGGATGGCGTTCGTAGATGGACTTACCTACAAGATTTTGTTGGACGAGAAAGTCATTGAAAAGCCCTACAAGCATATCGATGTGAAACCGATTGCGGCCGCGGGGCAGGCAAGTGCCGTGACGAAAGAAGAACCCGCTTCGGCGAAAGTCAAGAAGTTGAGCGCCCGCAAGGTTCGGAACCTGGCCGACATCACTCGTTCTGCGAAGAAGAGGAAGTAGTTTATGCAAATCGTAAAAGTTACTCCGAAATCTGCTGAAATTGAACGCATTTGCGGGCGCGAAGTCGCCCCCAGCAAGGAAATTCACGACAAGGTGATGCAGATCCTTGCCGACATCAAGAAGGGTGGTATCGCGAAGGCGACGGAATACGCCCAGAAGTTCGACGGCCTCAAAGGCAAGAACATCCGCGTGCCGGTTTCGGCCATTGCGAAGTCTGCCGCCAAGTGCCCGAAGGAACTGCAGAAGGCCTTGAAGCAGGCTATCAAGAATGTTCGCGACTTCCACAGGAACCAGATGGAAGAATCCTGGCTCATGGAAGGTGCCGACGGTGTTGTGCTCGGCCAGCGCATTCGTCCGATGAAGCGGGTGGGCCTCTACGTGCCGGGCGGTGCGGGCATCTACCCCAGCACCGTCATCATGAACGCGGTTCCGGCTTTGGTTGCCGGCGTGGAAGACATCGTGGTGGTGACACCCATCAAGGGCGAAATCAACCGTGCTGTGGCTTTCGTGCTCCAGGAATTGGGCATTGAAGAAGTCTACCACATCGGTGGCGCTCAGGCGATTGGTCTCTTGGCTTATGGAGCCAAGGACGCCAAGGGCAAGACCGTCGTGGAACGCGTCGACAAGATTGTAGGTCCGGGTAATGTGTTCGCTGCCATTGCCAAGAAGGAAGTCTTTGGCGTCGTGGATATCGACATGGTGGCTGGTCCCAGCGAAGTGCTGGTGATGGCCGACAACACCTGCGATCCGGACTTCGTGGCGGCAGACCTTTTGAGCCAGGCGGAACACGGTTCCGGCTTCGAGGCTGCCATCTGCATTACCGACAACATGGAAACCGCCCAGATGATTAGCGCCTGCGTGGATATCCAGGTGGAAAATTCCCCGAAGCGTGAACTTCTCAAAAAGGTGCTCGGTAACTTCGGTCGCATCTTAGTGGTGAAGGATTGGTTTGATGGCGTGGAAATCGCGAACCGCATCGCTCCGGAACACTTGGAAGTCATGACCGCCGAAGCAGAATCCATGGCTGCTCAGATCGAAAACGCGGGTGCCGTGTTTATCGGCCCGTGGTCCTCTGAGCCGGTGGGCGACTACTTTGCAGGCCCGAACCACGTGTTGCCTACCAACGGCACGGGCCGTTTCTTCAGCCCGCTGGGCGTGTACGACTTCCTGAAGCGCATGAGCATCATCCGCTACAGCGAGAAGGCCATCAAGAAGAACGCGAAGGCCATTGCCGCCGTCGCGACCGAAGAGGGCTTTATCCACCACGCTGCCGCAGTGCTCAAGAGACTGTAAAGAGCGAAGTCAGACCATTTTTTATTCTTGTTTTTAGGCTTTGCGGTCGCTTCTGTGAGCAACAAGCGCCTCGTATTGCGATTACATCGCATAAACTGGCGCCTCAACAATAGAAACAAGTAAACTTGTTTCTGCTGTGTTCGGCTTAGGTTTATTAACGAGGCGTGGTTGCGAGAGGGCTGGCCGGTGGTAAGAATCAATATACTTTCTGCCAGCCCGGTCAGAATAGGAACATGGAATCTTCGCCTAGGTTCAGGCACACGCGGTTGCGGCCTGATTCCTTGGCGTGGTATAGGGCGTCGTCTGCTCGTTTGATGATGGATTCCACGGTGTCGCCGGCTTGCCGTTCTGTAAAACCGACGCTTATGGTAACAGTTATTACCTCGCCAGTAGAAAGGGCAACGCGAATCTTTTCTACTCCCGCACGCAATCTTTCTGCAATGATTTTGGCGTTGTCTACGGTGGTGTTGGGCAGGAATACCGTGAATTCTTCGCCTCCGTAGCGTACAGGCATGTCACTAGGTCTGAGGCATCGGGTGATTTCTTGCGCAACAGCAATAAGAACTTGGTCGCCGGCCAAATGTCCGTAGGTGTCGTTGATGTTCTTAAAATGGTCAATGTCCAGCATGAATGCAGACAGGCTGAAATTACCGTCATTGCTGCGCTTGAGTTCTCTAGTATAGGTTTCTTCAAGCCAGCGACGATTGTGTAGTCCTGTCAAGGAATCCACCTTGGCGTTTTCTTCAATGCAGCGGATATGGTATTCCTCTTCGCAAACGACTTTATTGTTGTTGCGTAATCTTCTGCTCAAAAGCTGCAAGAAATTCAGGCATAGGTCATGGGATGCGTTGAGCATGGCGAGAGCGATATCTGCGTCGATGACCAACAAGGTGCTTTTCTCTTTGGCGAAGACTTGGGCACTTGGTTTCACGTTGTCAAAGATGGACATTTCACCCGCGCAATGCCCAGGCAAAATGAAATCAGAAAAAGAACCGCCCTTAGAACTTAAGACGACTTCTAGCTTGCCATCCAACAACACCAAAAGTTTTCGTTCTGGTTGGTTGGGGTCAATAAGAAGAGTCCCCGGTTCAGCGGTGATTTTTTTGCAACTGAGCAGGTAGCCGGCTAAACTCTCAAAGGATACATTCTTGAAGATGTCTGTCTTCAAGAATTGTGCCCTTGAAATCGGGAGGGTTTCCAGCTCGTTTGTGCTCATGACTAGAAACCTAGGCTTAATTCGACCATATAGATACGCTGTTCGTCCTGACCAGTGTAGTAGCCCAGTTCTTCGGCCCAGGTTGCAAATTCAAGGGTGAAGAATTGTAGAACTTCCAAGGCAATTCCACCTGCGGGGTAACCGCCCTTGAAACCGCCAGATAGGCGCAGTGCAAGGGCTCGAACTCCGTAGTAGTAGCCAGGCCAGGCAATCAGGTTCTGCTCAACTTCAAAACCGAAATTAATGTGAGAAAGAGGTTTATAGTTGTTTGTGCTGTTTACAATGTCGGCAAAGTCCATGGCAATGTTGAACTTATGGCCATAACCCGTGTTCTTGTTGAAGAATCTAGGGCTGTAGTTTGCGCCTACGGTCCAGTTAGGCGTAATTTTATCCCCAGCAAGTTCTTTGAAATAGATGTCTCTTAGGGATGTGCCGACTCTGACTTCGCGGGTGAGCTGATAAAGAACACCTAAGTCGATACCCATGGAAATGGAATTGAAATCAAAGATGTTATCCGTAGCGTCGTGGTAGCGATCTTCAAGGGTGTCTTGCATGGTGTCGTAATTCAAGATGTCGACTGTAAGCATTTCTACCTTGTGACGCTTGACTGCCTTTGCGCCGATACCCACGGAGAGGTTGTCCGTGAAGCCGTAAGAAATACCGCCCTGGACAACTCCGTCGACATAGAAGGTGTCAATGGCCATATTGGGTAACACAATGCCTGCATCTAGATAGGGAGCTACGTTTGCGTCTACCCAGACTGCACCACCAATGCCGTGGAAAGCCATTTCAGCATCGAACTTCAACTTCATGGCGAGGCTCTTGTGGTCATAGCTGTTTACCTGGTGCATCAGTTCCGGGTGACTGGATAGGGAGTCCATCAGAACTGTTGATGCCTTGAGGCCGTTTGCTGCAGCTGCATCGGAGGCGCCTTGGTAGATCCTCTGCAGGTCCTTAGCCACGTTGTAGGTGTGAAAGTAAGTTTCAAAAGGCCCTGCACCACCCAGGTTCAAACGCATGTCGGCATAGTTGCGTGGATAAAAGCCTGTTTCGGGGAATTTGTCGTAGTTTCCCAGCTTGTTGATCTGAGTCAAACCTGCGTAGTTAAAGTAGATTGCTTCTTTGTCGTCGACAACGGCCACATGAGCGTTACCCATGGCTTCGGCACGTAGAGAATGGTGAGTTGGCGCCCTGAGCGCAAAAGCGAAAGATGCAAGGCTTAGCGTAAAAAGTATTAGTATCCGTTTCATTCTTGATACCTCACTTTTTGTGCTTCAAGGATTCTCTGGAAGTCGCTTTCTGAATAACGGACCCAACAGCCTCCGATGGTTTCTTGTCGATATTGGAGACTATATTTGCCTTCATAATCTATGGCAACAGCGTGTTTTAATTCTTGGAAAGTTTCAAATGGAAGTCCCTGGGGGTTGAAGATTAGGTCTGCGGCGAACCTGAACCGGTGGTCCCCATTTTCAACCCTTCTGCGATATTCTGGATAAATAAAGTCCCATTCTTCGTTGTTGGCAGTTCTGCCATCCATATCAATATCTACGTTTCTGTATTTGTTATTTGGCCCTACAGAACGAATAATCATTAGGTTCTCAGTTCCTTGTCTATGAGCAATAGCATTCTTGGCAATGGTCATCTCGTCATAGACAAATTGGTCGGACTGGTCTCGAGGATCCTCGTCAATTTCGCCATCTCCGTCATTGTCTTGTCCGTCAATGATTTCTTCGTCATTGCATCCATCGCCATCTTCATCCACGGACTGGCTGTATCCTGTGAAAGAAATGACTGTGGATAATTTCTTTTCGTTTTCGGCAGGAGTGTCTCCAATTTGGGTGATGCTGCTCATTGCGTCGCAAGAGGCTCCCATGGTCACATTCTTGCCTTCCTCGGTAAGCATGGAGCCGAACCCTGGCAGGAGCTGCCCTGCTATGGATCCCATGGATTGAGGCTGTTGGGCGCATGTCGAAAAGAATTCATGAAGGGATTCCAGGGTCTCGGTGGACTTGTTCCCGTGAAGCCCGTTCAGGATGTCCCCCAGATTGCATTGGGCTTCGCCGGTCACGGCATTGACAGAGGCACAGGCCGGTATGTCGGGCATGACTTTACGCAAGACAAGCATAGTTTTGAACAATTGTAAAATCATGTAACTGTCGGAAACGTTCTTATAACTCACGACGCCGTCAAGTTGTCCAGTTGTGTCAAGTGTGATGAACACTTTCATGAAATCAAGAATAGTGTCGATGCTGTATTGGTATTTTGCTGCTGTCCCATCGCTCATTTTTGAAATGGGCATGGAATTGCTTCCCTCGGTATTGACGTACTTGAGGAGCTCAAAGGAGTTGATTTCCTGAAGGTTCAGTTTTGCCTTGGCAAGACCGTACCATGCTTCGGAATGGCTTGAATCGGCTTCGATGGCCTTGCTGAAATAGTAGGCGGCCTCGGAGTAGTCGTTAGCGCGGAACTTTTGATACCCTTCGTACGTCAGGGCATTTGCGTCGCTGGAATCGATATTTGCTGAACCTGTGGGATTAAACAGATTGCAACCCACAATCCCTAGAATCAGCGTAAATAAGAAACAGATTAGAAGTTTTATTTTCATAGGTCATTCTAGATGTTCTAGTCCTTTATAAAGATAACTTTCTTCTTACAAAAAAGAACATAAATCAATCCTTTTTCCGCTTTTTTGGGGCGAAAATCCGTTTTTTTGCTGTTTTTGTAGTAAAAATGCCGTTTTTTGCTAGAAAACGTGAAATCATCTGCCGAAGTAAATATATTTGGTGCCATGAGTTTGTGCGAGGAATACTTCCCGACCAGGGCGTACACCAATGCGGTGAGTAGGCTCGGACAGCTCTTGTCCAAGGAACGGGACCGCCTCGATTCCGTGGCGCAATCTCTTGGACGGAAATCTGCGGTCGGTCCAGACAACTTGGCGGAGCAGGTTCCCATGATTGTGGACTTTGCCAAAGAATACCACAGGGCTTATTCCCTCTATCTGGAGGCTGTGTTGCCCCAGCATAAGAATGGAATCAAGTGCGGGCCTTCTTGTGGGAATTGCTGCCACCATTACCCCATGTCTGTGGAGCCCTTTGAACTGGTTTACCTGTATTCAAATTTAAGGCGTCGAGATGACTTTATGTCCATCATGGAAGACTGTCAAATGCGGGCGAAACTGTTTGAAGGTCTTTTGGGCAAGCGCTTGGCGGAGTCCGATGCCGAGGATGATGCCGAAGATAGGGCCCTCCATGATTATTTTTCCCGGTGGAAGTCATGCCCGTTCTCCTCGCCCCAAGGGGATTGCAGAATATACCCCTTGCGTCCGGTGTCGTGCCGCATGTACTTTAGCGAGACTCACCCGAAATACTGCGTGCCGGAATATTTGCAGACCGAAAAGAACGAAAGCTTTGTGGTGTATATGCCAGACCATATCGAAGAGGCTCTGGGTGGTATTTCGGAACATTATGCAGACTTGGAATTGCCAGAAAGTTACTTCGGCGGGCTCCTGTCCATGAACCTTTATGAGGGTGTTTTCTCGTGATGGGCGAGGGACAGATGGACTTGTTCGGCCAGCTGGACCTTTTCGGTTCGGCGGCGTCCCAGGCCTATGAACCTGCGGTCAAAAAAGTTTCGGCGGAAAGTTCCGAAAACGGTCTGGTGACCTTCAAGTACAACCCCCGCATGAAAAAGAGCATCCGCTGTGTAGGTGGCTTCTTGTTCGGCCATCCGGAGGTGCTCTTGCCGGGGTATATGAAGGCTCCGGAATTTGCCCAGGCCAGGGAAATTGCTGCCGAATGGGCGGAACACGCCATCCGTCGAAAGACACAGAAGAACAAGCTTGCCATTAAAGAACTGGTGAACCGCTTTTGGGCGGTGGTGGACCAGGTGCTGGCGGATAAGGGCGAAAAGACCTTGGAGTCCCGCAGCAGAATCCCGCCCATACGTCCCAAGGGAACCTATCACGACTTGAACCAGGTGCTTGCAGCCGTCAATGATACCTATTTCAATGGCGAACTGACCTGCCGTATTACCTGGAGTAACAGGGTGGGTGGCCTAAGCTTCCACTCCATGCGAAAGGACCCTCTGACGGGTGAAGATTTTCACCTGATAAGCATCAGCAAGGGTTACGATGCCAAGAACTGCCCGTTTTACGCCGTTGCGGGGGTTGTCTATCACGAGTGCCTCCATGTGGTGATTCCTGTGGAGGAGCGCAATGGCCGCCGGGTGGTTCACGGTCGGCAGTTCCGTCAGCGTGAAAAGCGCTATATCTATTTTGACGAGTGGATAAAGTGGCATAAGGAGGTTCTGCCCAGGAACATCCGTGCCATGCGCAGGGGGAAAGAGTTGTGAGTTCTTATAGTTGCGCCCTTGGCGCCAAACCAGGCCCAAGTTTTAATAAATGCTTCAAAATCTAGGTGAAAAGCTATTTGAAAAAAAAGAGGAATAAAATGACTGATCCAAGAATTACAAAACTTGCAGAGAATCTAATCAACAATGCTATCGGTCTTCAGACGGGGGAGAACATCCTTATCGAGACCACGGACACTCCGGACGAAGTTTCTACGGAACTGGTGAAGGCTGTGGCTAAAGTAGGTGGAAATGCCTTTGTGCACAACTACCGCGGGCGAGTCCGTCGCGAAATGATCAAGTCCGCTACAGAAGAACAGATGAAACTCCAGGCGGATCTGGCTCTGGCCGAGATGCAGAAAATGCAGGCCTATATCGCCATTCGCGGGGCTGACAACGCTCTGGAAAACTGCGATATCGACAGCGCCCAAATGCTCAGTTACCGCAAGATTACGGACCCCGTGCTGAACTACCGTGTGGATAGGACCCGCTGGTGTGTGCTTCGCTGGCCGAACCCTTCCATGGCCCAGGGCGCCAAGATGAGTACGGAAGCTTTTGAGGACTTCTACTTTGAAGCCTGCCTGGCCGACTACCCGAAGATGGCCAAGGCAGCCCAGAACTTGGTGGACCTCATGAACCGCACCGACAAGGTGCGTCTTGTGGCTAAGGGTACAGACCTGACATTTAGCATCAAGGACATTCCGGCCATACCCTGCTGCGGTAACATGAATATTCCCGACGGCGAAGTCTATACCGCGCCGGTCCGTAACAGTGTTAACGGAGTCATTCAGTACAATACGCCTACCCTTTACGACGGCAAGTATTTCAGCAATATCCGCTTGGAATTCAAGGATGGCAAGATTGTGAACGCCACTTGCGAATCTGGTGACAATGTGGCTATGAACGCCCTGTTCGATACCGATGAGGGAGCCCGTTATGTGGGCGAGTTTGCGGTCGGTTTCAACCCGTTTGTGAACGCGCCCATGTGTGACATTCTCTTTGACGAAAAGATTGCGGGTTCTATCCACTTTACGCCGGGCCGCTGCTACGAAGAAGCGCCAAACGGGAACGTCAGTTCTATCCATTGGGACTTGGTGCTGATTATGCGTCCGGAATACGGCGGTGGCGAAATCTGGTTCGACGACAAGCTCATCCGCAAGGACGGCCTGTTCGTTATCGATGAACTCAAGTGCCTGAACCCCGACCAGCTGGGAAAATGACGCTTTGCGTCATCCTGAGAAAAAAGCCGTCCTTTTCGGGACGGCTTTTTGATGCTTGAAAAAGAAGATCCCCACCTTGGTGGCCATGCGCACTAAGCGCTAAAGTGCTAAGTGCTGTCCGCCCGCCTTCGCGGGGATGACACTCGGGATTACACGCCCTTAGCGAGAATCTCCCCAATCTGCACGGCGTTGAGGGCAGCGCCCTTGCGGATCTGGTCACCGGTGAGCCACAGCGTGTTGCTGTTGTCGTCGGCCAGGTCCTTGCGGATACGGCCAACGAACACGTTGTCCTTGCCGGCGCTTTCCAGCGGCATCGGGTAGACGTAGTTCTGCGGGTCGTCCTTGAGGGTCACGCCCGGGGCGTTCTTCAAAGCGTTGCGGATTTCTTCCACAGAGACCGGACGTTCCGTTTCGAACCACACGGATTCGGAGTGGGAGCGCAGCGAGCTCACGCGCACGCAGGTAGCGCTGGTACGCACATCGGAGTGCATAATCTTGCGCGTTTCGTTGAACATCTTCATTTCTTCCTTCGTGTAGTCGTTTTCCGTCATCTTGTCGATCTGCGGAATCACGTTGTAGGCAAGCTGGAAGGGGAACTTCGCGATGTGGGTGGTGGTGCCCGTCTCGATGATGTCCTTGTACTGTTGCTTCAGTTCTTCCATGGCGATGGCGCCTGCGCCGCTGGCACTCTGGTAAGAGGAAATGTGAATCTTCTTGATGTGAGAAATCTTCTCGATGGGGTTCAGCACCACGACCATCATGATGGTCGTGCAGTTCGGGTTCGCGATAATGCCCTTGCCGCCATTTTCAGCCTTGTAGAGTTTGATATCTTCGGGATTCACTTCGGGCACGACCAGAGGGACCTTCGGGTCCATGCGGAAGAAGCTGGTGTTGTCCACTACCACGGCGCCGTTTTCCACGGCGATGGGGGCGAATTCCTGGGAAATCGCTGCACCGGCGGAGCTGAGCACCAGGTCGATACCCTTGAAGGAATCCTTGTTCAGGACTTCGCACTTGAGGGTTTCGCCCTTGAACTTGAATTCCTTGCCTGCGCTACGTTCGGAGGCGAGGAGCTTGAGGCTCTGCAGCGGGAAGTTGCGTTCCTCGAGGATGGAGAGGATTTCCTGGCCGACGGCGCCGGTGGCACCCATAATGGCTACGTTGCGAATCATAATTAACCTTTAGTTTTCTTCTGGTTGTTCTTTGTAGTTTGTAAGGAGTCCCTGGATGGCCGCAATAAAGCGGTCCAGGAAAATTTTGGACTGGCCCAGCTGTTCCTTCGCCTGCTGCAGTTGAGCTTTCTGGTCAGCTGCGTTTTCTTGAAGGGTGTAGGTATAGAGGGAATAGGCCGCAAGACGCAGGCTTTCGGTGGCCTGAATCAGCTCGGCATGGGCTTCGCTGGACTCGTGGGGGTGGAATAGCCCCAAGGCCTTCTTGTTGATGGCCATGGCATTGTTGCTGATGGCGAGGGCCTTGCGGCTCCACTCTTCGCGGTCTGCTTCCGAAATATTTGGCGGCAGCTTGCCAAAGCCGTTGATGGCCGATTCCACCTCTTGCATGCGCTTCATGACGGTGCGGGATTCGTCCATGTAGCTTTCCAGTCGGGCCTTTGCGCCCTCGGAAAGGGTGGCAGGCCTTGCAGGCCGTTGGCCCTGCACGTTTTCGCCTGTTGCGCCAGAGTTCCTGATCTGGGTTCCGGTCACCTTGCTTTTTGTAGCCTTGGTCGGAGTCCCATTCTGGAACGAGGTGATGTAGTCTTGGTACATGGCGTTCTGGGCGGCAATGTCAGCAGCGGAATACTGGGAGGTAATGACCAATGTAGGTCTATCCCAGTAAGAAATCCCGACAATTCCTGCAAGCATTAGCACGGCAAAAAGGATGTTTGCCACCTTTGCCGGAGTCTCGTCGCTCTTGATTACGTAGAGAATCGCAAAAAAGAACAGGCTCCCGAAGGCAAGCAGAAGTCCGCCGTCGTTGTTGTAGGCGATGAAGGAGTTCTTACTAAAGTAGAACAGGCAGTCCAGGACAACGACGATGAGGGACAAGAACGCCCCCGCCAGTTTCTGGCTGCGGTATTCCGAGGCTGCCGTCTGCAATATGGTAATGAACGTGACTCCCAGGGGGAGCACGTACATCAGGGCAATTTCAGCTACGTCCGAGTTCATGGGCTAGAAGGGGAGGTCAGAGCCGTCGTCTTCGGGCATGGGGGCGTCGTATGCCGGAGCGCCACCCTGAGGCTGGCTGTAGTTGTTGGAGCTACCCTGGTAGGAGTTGCCGCCCTGGTAAGAGGGAGAACCGCCCTGAGTGCGGGGGCCCAGCAGCTGGAAGGTGTCCATGTTGACTTCGGTTGCGTAACGCTTCTGGCCGTTCTGGTCGGTCCAGCTGCGGTTGGTGAGGGTGCCCTCTACGTAGAGGCTCATGCCCTTGTGCACGCCAAGCTGCTCGATAATGTCGGCAGTTTTACCCCAACCCACAATGTTGTGCCAGTCGGTCTGTTCTTTCTGCTCGCCGTTGTTGTCGCGGTAACGACGGCTGGTGGCGAGGGAGAAGGAGACGCGCTTGCGTCCACCGGTCTGGCTCATGCGGAATTCAGGGTCCTTACCAATATTGCCAATGAGCATCACTTTGTTCAAATAAGCCATAATTTATCCTTTGCTTTTTTTGTTCACGGGGGAAAAATAAAAAAATCCGCTTGTCATTTTTGTCATTTTTTAGGGAAATATTCCCCTCTGGGGTAAAAATTTCTTAAACCCGGCTTTAGAAAGACCTTTCTTGAAATGGCAGCCCATTCCCTAACTCTTAATTCTTAATTTTTAACACATCTTGTAAACCCACACCTCACACACCACATTCCTAACCCCTAGATCCTAAATCCTATCCCCTATCATATGGTCTCTCTCGCACTCTCCCGTTTCGAAAAAACTTTCCCCGCAAATCTCAAGGGCAAGCGCCTCGGCGCCGTCCTCCACCCGGCATCAGTCCTCCCGGACCTGCACTACACTCTCGACCTCCTCAAGGAATACGACGGCAAGCTGTTCAAGCTTTCGGCGCTCTTTGGCCCGCAGCACGGCATCAAGGGCCACACACAAGACAACATGATCGAATGGGAGGGCTACACCGACCCCGAACTGGGCATTCCCGTCTATAGCCTGTACGGCGAACACCGCGAACCCACGCCCGAGATGCTCAGCCACGTGGACATGATGCTTGTGGACCTGCAGGATGTTGGCGCCCGCTACTACACGTTCATCTGGACGCTGTTCCTTTGTATGAAAGCCTGCGAGAAGGCGGGAATCCCCGTGATTGTGGTGGACCGCCCGAACCCCATTAACTGCATTGACGAGGAAGGCCCGGTGCTGGATCTGGATTACACGAGTTTCGTGGGCCTGCACAGCATCCGCACACGCCACGCGAAGACCATCGGCGAACTGGCGGTTCAGTTCAAGGAAGAACGCTTCCCCAAGTGCGAACTCTACGTGCTGGGCATGGAAGGCTACGATAAGAAAATGTGGTACGACCAGACGGGGCTCCCGTGGATTCTGCCCAGCCCCAACATGCCTACGCTCGATACCGCTGTCGTTTATCCCGGCATGTGTCTTTTCGAGGCCACCAACGTGAGCGAGGGCCGCGGTACTACCCGCCCCTTCGAGATTTTCGGTGCGCCATTTATCGATGCGGTTAAGCTTTGCAAATACATGAACGGATTGAAATTGCCCGGCGTGTATTTCCGCGAGAACTACTTCCAGCCCACGTTCCACAAGGGCGCGGGCCAGATTTGCGGGGGCGCGCAGATACACGTGCTGGACCGTGACAAGTTCCGCAGTTTCGACATGGCGGTAAAACTGTTGCAGTACATCTTCAACGAGTACCCGAAGGATTTCGCCTGGAAACAACCGCCATACGAATATGAATTCAAAAAGTTGCCCATTGACATTTTGCTCGGTAACGGCACGTTTAGGCGAGACTATATAGAGACAAGCATTTAATTTATGTGTAATGTGGAGTGTGTAATGTGAAATTAAAATTACTCACTACACATCTCACATTTCACACCTCACACCGCGGCGTAGCCGCGAAAAGGAGACACAATGACCGAACAGAAAAACGGAAAGTTTGAAATGCCCGCCCTCCCGTATGCCGCAGCGGACCTGGCCCCCGCCCTCAGCGCCGAAACCATCGAGTTCCACTACGGCAAGCACCTGCAAACCTACCTGAACAACCTGAACGCGGCGCTTCCGGGCAGCGCCTTCGAAGGCAAGTCCCTCGAAGACATCGTGAAAACCTCCGAAGGCGGCGTTTTCAACAACGCGGGCCAGTTCCTGAACCACTCCATGTACTTCTTGCAGTTTGCCGCCCCGAAGGCCGGCAACGTTCCGACTGGCAAGATCGCGGAAGCCATCGCCCGGGACTTCGGCTCCTTCGAAAAATTTCAGGAAGAATTCCAGGCGAAAGGTGCGGGCCTCTTCGGTTCCGGCTGGGTCTGGCTCTCTGCCGACGTTTCGGGCAAGCTCGTGATTACGCAAGAAGGCAACGCCCAGAACCCGCTTACCAAGGGCCTCAAGCCGTTGCTGACATTTGACGTGTGGGAACACGCCTACTACATCGACTATCGCAACCGCCGTCCGGACTACCTCAAGGCGCTCTGGAGCATCGTCAACTGGGAAGTGGTGAACAAACGACTGGGGTAGATGCTGGGTATAAGTCGAAGTATATGGGGGAGGGGAAAGCCTTCCCCAGATTTCTGCTGCATGTCATTCCCGCGTTTTTTCTTGTCATCCCCGCGCAGGCGGGGATCTCCATGCATCTTTCGCTACCCCTTCTCCTAGGGCTCCGCCCTAAAACCCGACTTTCTAGGGCTTGATGGTTATCGGAGTTCCGTCTTTGACGGCTTCGTAGATTTCTTCGATTTCGTCGTTGGTGACTGCGATGCAACCGGCAGTCCAGTCTTTCCACTTGTGCCAGAACTTAAAGAGGAATCTTTTTTTACTTAAAGAGCCCAAGGCCAATCCCGACAAATGCCCTGATGGCGATGACGTCGGCGGCATACATGTTTACGTCGAAGCCGAAATGGATTGTCGCGGAAACATTTCGATAGTCCTCATTGTCGACGGGGCCATTGACGGTGTATTCGTAACGAAATCCCAAGGAATAGAAAAACTGCTCGTGCTTATCGTCCTCAGCCGGGATAGATTCATCCCCGGAACTACCGCTGTAGTGGCATAATTTGACCGTAGGGATAATCCTATGATCCGTATTGTCGAAAACCGGATAGCCGTAGCTGATGTATGGAGCTACACCGCCTGCGGTTTCCCCGCCCTTGTGGTAGATCTCTTCGTAGCGGATGTCGTCCCCTTCATTTTTTCCGAATCCGACGCTAAATCCTAAACCGAAGTCCCCTTTTGACGTTATTACCCTTGCGGAAATATCCCCGCCGTAGAACCAGATTTTGTTGAAGGACTCGTCAATGGTTGGCATCGCCATAAAAAAAGAAAGGTCCATTGCGATTATTCGACGTGATGTATAATGCCTTAACTGAGATCTCTCGTATAATCCCAGATGGCAATCCATTGCAACGGAGTCGACTTGTTGGTCTATAAGTTGTGCGAGTTCCCTACGTTCTTTTTTGGATAAAGAATCCCGCTTCATCCGGTATGTTAGTTGTGAGAGAGCACTTTGTACCCTATGTCGGATATTTGGTTTTTGCTGTGCTACAGTTGAATCGATATGTTGCTTTTGCTCAAGGTATATTCGGTAATACGATGTATCTGGAAGTTTTGAGGAAAATTGGTCAATTCCTTCTTCATCATTATATTCAAAAAACTGAAATTGTCCTCGCGATATGTAAAATCCGCTCCCTATGGGCTTTCTTGTATAACAACGTAGCAGGTACCGGCACGACCAATAAAGCAAAACCTCTTGCCGTAGTGAATCCAGCGGTTCTTCGGGGTGTTCCGCATAAAAAAGAATAAGGCTGTCCCGGAAGGGGTTAAAAACCGCTTCAAAAGAATATGCGTCTGTTGCAGCGTGTATTAAGGATGAGTCTGGCAGAGAAAAGAGTTTTGTAACGGAATCCGCTATAATCGGCATTGAGTCAATGCTTGCTTCGTATGCATCCGGATCTACACCGTCAAAACCTATGCTGTGAAAGTCCGCAAAAACTTGCACAACTAGGATAAATATGATTAGGAAGGTTGCCTTCATTTACTTAGCCTCTATTCAAAACGGCCATTGCGGAGCATTATCACTTTCTTTGTGGCATTCTTTTGTATAATCGATTTCGATGAGATAAGTGGAGTCTATACCGCAATCGTTCACAATGGGAACAAAACGCTGTTCTATGTAGTATGTGGAATCCTCGTCAATAGAGGCAAAATCATAATTTGGCGGTAAAGACGAATCATAGTCAAAGTGCTCGTGCAAAGTAGACATTGTTCCTGTGGATGAATCATAGTAGTTTCTTTTCGTAGCGTAAAAGGTTTCAATCCGGGCAGAAGTTCTTCCTTTACGGACATTGAACGAAACTACGGGGAATATTGTTTTTTTGTCTCCGCAGAAAACTGTTTCTGCCATAAAAAACTTGCCATACTCCCAGTCCGAATCCTTTAAGTCGTCTTCGTGCTCGGCTACGCTGAGGCTTCTGAACGAATCTGCAGGATTGGATTTGGGGTGGATAACTTTATCTCGAAACAAATGATAGATAGTCCCATCGTTGTATACGGAAATATGAACAGAATCGGAATTTTCGGGTGGCTCTATATCTATTATTAGTCCGCAGCTCTGGTATAAATCCCACTGGCTTGTACAGAAAAAACCGCAGCAGGCCCAACAACAAAGAATCATTACACTAACGACAAATGCCTTTCGTTTCATCCGAGTAATCTTTGCAAGTCTCATGTGGTAGAATATAAAAAACGCCCAGGCTTTTAACCTGGATGTTTTTGAAAGAGGAGGGGGAGGTGCCGCCCTAAAACCCGAAGTCATTTTCTTTAATGCGAAAATTTCTATGGACTGTGTTGTGTAGCCGATTTTGAATACGTGTTGAATACATTCTTTTTTTAAAAAAGTGCAAACAATACCATACAAAAACCGCCGAGGCTTATGTATATTGTGTTTATTATGAAATATTTTTTCTTTCTTGCTTTGGTGTTTTTTATGGGGGCTTTCGTTGGTTGCGAAGACTCTGGGGTGGATAAGGGACCGGAAACCAGCGAAACGGGTAAATCGCCTGAAATTATAGATGATGACGCTAACATCGAAGATGAAGGAACTCATCAGGGCTCTTTCCTGAATTCTGAGGGTAAAGTTGATGTAGAGCGTGTTGTCGCCTATGCAAAAAATGTAGCCGACACTCTTCCCGCTATTTTTCTAAAGGACTATGAATCAAAAAATGTGGTGGCATGGTATAAGGCAAAAGCCCAAATTGAATACGTTCATGACACCACGAAAGTTTTTGTGTATGCTCTTTATTTGTTTGACGACGATTCTTTTGTGATGACCAAAAATCAGGTTGAAATTAGGCCTGAAGGCATTACTTATTCTAGGCTGCGCGATGATAGTGGAACCTGGACTATCTCGGATGGGGGTGAATTTGGAAATGGTACGGTTACATTAAATCTACGTTCGTTGTATTTGGAACTTCCTATTGAGATGGGAACGTTTATCTATGGGTGGCAAGACATTGTTTTTACGCTGATGAATGAACCTTTGCCCGCTCCTTGTGAAGAACTGACATCACATTCTGACTAGAAAAACGAGGCTGCGGACCATGTGTGATTCCCGGGATGCGAATGTTTACCCGGCACTCTAAGGCCTGACGGTTATCGGCGTGCCGTCCTTGACGGCGGCGTAGATTTCTTCGATTTCGTCGTTCGTGACGGCGATGCAGCCGGCGGTCCAGTCTTTCCACCTGTGCTTGAATTTAAAGAGGAATGGCGATTTTTTGTTCGGATAGCCGTGAATCATGATATCGCCGCCGGGCTCGTAGTTACCTTCTTTCGCGGCCTTGATTTGCTCCGCGTTCGGGTACGAAATCTTCAGCGATAAATGAAACTTGCTTTTAGGGCTGTGAAGTTCGATGGTGTACTCACCTTCGGGTGTCTTGTTGTCCCCGGACTTGACCTTCGCTCCCACGGGATTCTTGCCCAAAGAAATCTTGTACGTCTTGACGATATTCTCGCCGTTGCGCAGGTGCATTTGGCGTTTCGCCTTTTCTACGAGGATGTTGTCGATGGGAGAGGAGAGCATGACTTGAAATGTAGTTTTTTTTAGAACTCGCCGCAAAGCTCAAGGCCGAGATGGTGTAGGGTGGGGTTGCGTGCTAAAGTTCATTGCTCATAAAGAGTCCCTATAAGACCTATTCTTGAATATACCTTTATTTATGCAGGTTCACAAGCGTTTTTTATGTTGTCACGAACTTAATCAATTCCGTATAATTCCCCGAATCTGCGGCATGAAGTGCATCAATATACTTCTTTCGTAAATCCGTAATGTCGGTCAAGCTGGCATCTCCCCAATAGAGCCGCGACTCGCCAAGTTGCTGCATAAGCAGGTCCGCCATCAGTCGCGAAATTCTACCATTGCCGTTAGGGAACGGGTGGATTAAAACAAGCCTGTGGTGAAGCCGGACGGCTATTTCCAAGTTGGGGAATGTATGGTTCTCCATCCAGAATTTCACATCATCGAACAACGTCTTCAATTTGACGGGAATTTGGTATGGCGCGACCCCAATGTTTCTTTCCGTCGTTCGGTATTCACCGGCCCATTTCCACACTTGACC
>Ga0129306_1001462_pt1 | contig 26591 bp, 23 predicted proteins | sample P827metagenome_FD_94438 | JGI IMG/M metagenome (GOLD analysis project Ga0129306, IMG submission 94438) | Capybara group fecal microbial communities from Wisconsin, USA - P827 metagenome | ecosystem: Host-associated > Mammals > Digestive system > Large intestine > Fecal | place: USA: Wisconsin...
AAGGGGGATTTATATGTTAGAGGCCTTACGAGAACGAGTATTACACGCCAATCTGGCGTTACCGAAACATCATTTAGTCACGTTTACCTGGGGCAATGTGAGTGAAATCGACCGGGCATCCGGTTTAGTGGCGATAAAGCCGTCGGGGGTGGATTATGAGAGCATGCGTGCAGAAGATATCGTGATTGTGGATTTACAGGGCAATAAAGTGTGGGGAGAGAAAAAACCGTCGTCGGATACGGCCACCCATTTAGCCCTTTATCGCCAGTTTAACGATATCGGCGGTATCGTGCATACCCATTCGCGCCATGCCACCATCTGGGCGCAGGCGGGCGAGCCGTTGATTGCGGCGGGCACCACGCATGCGGATTATTTTTACGGTGAGATTCCCTGCACGCGCCAAATGACGGAGGAAGAAATTCAACGCGACTATGAGCTGGAAACCGGCAATGTGATTATCGAAACCTTCCGTCAACGCGGTATCAAGCCGAAAGAGGTGCCGGCGGTGCTGGTGCATTCGCACGGCCCGTTCGTGTGGGGCAAAGACGGCGATAACGCGGTACACAATGCCGTGGTGCTGGAAGAAATCGCCTACATGAACCTGTTTACCCGCCAACTGCGCCCGAACCTGCCGCCGATGCAACAGGCGCTGCTGGATAAGCATTACCTGCGCAAACACGGCAAACAGGCTTATTACGGGCAGTAATAAATCCGCGCCATAAAAAAACCTGCCGTCAGGCAGGTTTTTTAGCTAAACCGATTAAAAATTCACCGCACTTTTCAGTTTTTTCAGCGCATTGCTTTCCAGCTGGCGAACCCGCTCGGCAGAGATATTGTATTTAGCGGCAAGATCCTGCAAGGTGGCTTTGTTGTCGTCCAGCCAGCGCGCTTTGATAATATCCTGACTGCGTTCATCCAGGCTTTCCAGCGCTGCCGACACCTGATCCGCCGCCTGAGTTTCATAGTTTTCGTTTTCGAGTTCCGCCGCAAAATCGGAATTTTTATCTTCCAGATATAACGCCGGCGCGTAAGTGTCTTCGCTGCTGTCGTCATTCGGCAGGTCAAAACCGACGTCGGCACCGGTCATACGGCTTTCCATTTCGACCACATCTTCTTTTGACACGCCCAATTCGTTGGCGACCATGTCCACTTCGTTCTCATTGAACCAACCTAGGCGCTGTTTGGTTTTACGCAGATTGAAGAACAGTTTGCGCTGCGCTTTGGTGGTGGCGACTTTCACAATACGCCAGTTGCGCAAGACATATTCGTGAATTTCCGCTTTGATCCAATGTACGGCAAAGGACACCAGCCGCACGCCCACTTCCGGATTAAACCGTTTCACTGCTTTCATTAAGCCGATATTGCCTTCCTGAATTAAATCCGCCTGCGGTAAGCCGTAGCCGGAATAGCCACGCGCAACGTGGATGACAAAGCGAAGATGCGACAGAATCAGTTTTTTGGCTGCCTCAAGATCTTCTTTGTAGTACAAACGTTCCGCCAATTCCTTTTCTTCCTCCGCGCTGAGCATCGGGTATTCATTGGCGGCGCGGATATAACCTTCCAAGCTGCCCTGAGGAACCAACATCATGGTTTGTGTTTCTTTGTTCATTTTATTCCTTCTTTACTTACGACCCCTGATGGGGTGTAGTTATAACATAACTGAAAATAAGATCAATTGATTTTGACAATTAATCTTCTCGATTTCTGTTGAAATTAGACCGCACTTCACGGCGAAAGTTCGTAACGGCCAATTATTTATACTGTGCTTCCAATCGGTAACATAAATCCTGTGCGATGACGTTGAACAGAAAATCAATATTCGGATGCTTGCCCGGGTTTCGGCGCGCATCAAGGGTATGTTCGGCAAACAGTGCCAGACCTTGTTGCGCGCAAGTGCGGTCTAATTTTGCGTTAAATTGCAGCGCCAGCGCATGATACACCCGCAACGAACCGAATTTGCCGGGCGCGGCGGGAATATGATGGATGATACGCTCGCCGTCGATAATATTTAAGCCGCGCAACGATTCGATGGACGGCAGGCGCGCTAAAATGCTGTTGAAATCCGTCTCGGTTGTGGTGTTACATAATTGTTTTTTCACTGTCCACCTCGCCTGCGGCGCCGATAAAACGGACTTCCGGTTGTAGATAAACATTAAACTTAATGGCCACGCACTGACGGATGTGATGCGCCAGTTCGATCACATCCGAGGCGCTGGCGTTATGCCGGTTAATCAATACCAGCGCTTGCTGCTGATGCACCGCCGCGCCACCGATTTGATAGCCTTTCAGACCGCACTGATCAATCAGCCAGCCGGCGGCCAGTTTTACCGTGCCGTCCGCCTGTGGGAAATTTGGTATCGTCGGGTATTCCTGCTGTAATAGGTTGAAATCCGCCGCCGAGACCACCGGATTTTTAAAAAAGCTGCCGGCGTTGCCGAATTGCTCCGGTGCGGGCAGTTTGCTGTTGCGCACCGCGCACACTTCGGCAAAAATCTGTTGCGGGCTGACCTTATCGGCATCAAAATTTGCCAGACTGCCGTATTTTAAAACCGGGCGCCAGTGTTTGCGTAATTTCAGGCCTACCGCGGTAATGAGATAGCCGTCACGGTATTGGTGTTTGAATACGCTTTCGCGATAGCCGAAACCGCATTGGGCGTTATTCAGGCGGAATTGTTCGCCATTATTAAGATCCAGCATCTCCACATAATCGCAGAAGTCTTTAAATTCGACGCCGTATGCGCCGATATTCTGAATCGGCGCCGAACCGGCACAGCCGGGAATTAACGCCATGTTTTCCAGCCCGCCGATATGGTGATCCAGCGTCCAGCACACTAATTCATGCCAGTTTTCACCGCCGGCCACATGTAAATAATGAAAATCGTCGTCCTGCCGGTGTTCGATGCCTTTCAGTCGGTTAAGCAGCACGGTGCCGTTAAAATCCTCAATGAACAATACGTTGCTGCCCTGACCTAAAAATAATACCGGAATATCGGCTTGCCGACATTGTTGCCATATCGGCATCAACTGTTCAAGTGCGGTGATTTTTTCAACTTTTTTTGCCTTTGCCGCAATACCGAAAGTATGCAGGGGCGCTAAATTTTCCATGGTTTATCCTTGTTTTTGTAGCGTATCGGGGAGGGTGATTTTGACTTCCGTGCCGCCGCCCGGGCGGTTACGGATGTTAAGCGAGGCGTTAAGCTGTAAGCTGCGCTCCTGCATGATATTTAATCCGTAATGTCCCATCGGTTCTTCCAGCGTCGGTATGCCGATGCCGTCGTCCCGCACCAGCAGTTCGTACCCGCCCTGTGCGCCGGCGCGCGCGATAACGTCGATTTTCGTGCCCTGCGAATGTTTTATCGCGTTCAGCGCCGCTTCACGCACAATCTGTAAAACATGCACCAGCTGCTGAGCATTAAAGGTTTGTGCCGGCAGCGAGCAATGTACGCTTAACCGCATGGTCGTCTGATTACGCAGCGAATCGATCACCTGTTCCAGCGCCAATTGTAAATCGGCCTCCTGAATCGTCAAGCGGAATGTGGCGAGCAATTCGCGCAGCTGAATGTATCCGTCGTTTAACGCCCGCTCGAAATCTTTGATAATGGCGAGGCTTTTTGCGTCGGCATCGGCGCCTTTCTGCTTTAAATTGTGTTTCAGCAAGGTTAGCTGAATCTGTAAATAAGACAGCACTTGCGCCAGCGAATCATGCAGTTCGCGCGCGATAATGGAACGTTCTTCCATCAGTAAAAATTGCTGTTGCTGACGCTGCATTTGATGAAAATACAGCGAGCGGCTTAACATTTGCGCCACATTGCGCAGCGAACGTAAATCCGGGCAGGGCAGCCCCGCCTGCCAGTAAAATACGCCGAATTTATCCCCTTCAATATCAAGCGCCGTTTCCTGACAAGGCTGATTGGTTTTTTCGCCCAGACTGATATTCCAGTGTTCGGCGCCGTACACCAGCAGCTCGATGTAGCGCAGATGTTCGTTGCGCATGATTTGCTTTAAGACCTGGCGCAAAATGTCGGGATTAATCGTATTGGTGGTGACCAGCTGGGAACATTGATACAGCATCGTCAGCGAACGGTTCACCTGACTGAGTTTCTGGGTTTTTTCGTTGACTTTATCCTCAAGGCGGGCGTACAGCTTTTGTAAATCGCTTGCCATTTGGGTGAATACCGCCGCCAGACGACCGATTTCATCGTTTTTATGAATATCCAGCGGGGTATGGTTAAACTGCCCGATTTGCACCTGCGAGCTGGCAAGCGCCAGTTTTTCCAGCGGATTGACGACCCGTTTTTTGGTAAACCAGATCACATAAGACACCATGCCGACAATCAACAGCATGGCGGATAGAATACAGAGTTCCGCGATAAGCAGTTTCTTTTCGGCAAAATGCTGCAACGTGGCGACAAACTGATCCACCTGATCCACATAATTTTCCACTTCCTGCCGGTAAGCCTGATAATTTTGCTGACGGGCATAGTTTTCCATTTGTTCCCAGCGCTTAATCAGATTTTTATAGGCCAGTTTCACTTCGGGCGGCACAAAAAACTGGCGATTAATGGTGGTCAGGGCGGAAGAGTGCAGGCTCAGGCGATACAGTCGCAGATTATGTTCGACCTTGGTCGGCGCGTGTTCAATTTCATACAGCAGACGATAACTTTGCATACGCAGCGAACCGGATACGTTGATTAACTCCGCATCGGATTTGTTGCTCAGCATAATCCCGAGGCTGAGGGCGCTGATGGCGGCGACGAAGATAATGATCAGCACCAGATAGTTGGCGATTTTGGTTGAGACGGAATGTTTTTTATAGGGCACGGCAGCATCCTGACAATAAACGGGGAACGAAGCTATTCTAGCAAAAAATTATCGAGCGTTTTATGCTTGTGAAATTTGATCTATAACAACAAAGCCTTATTTTTTGTGCTAAATACTTAATTCGGGTGATTAAAAAACGCAATATGGTTCAGGACAATGATAAATCTGAAAAAAGATGACGCCGGACTGACATCCCTTTTAGCAAAGCGGTGATTAAGGCGCATAACTTACAGGAACGGAGAATGTCGCAACAAAGCAATATTGCAATGAACGAGGCGGAAAGCTGGCATGTATGCGGGCTTGTGGTGCAATGTAACCCGCAAAAAATCGAACAGATTAAGACCGCACTTTTAGCGATTACCCATACGGAAATTCCGGCGTTAGATGCGGAAAAAGGCAAAATCGTGGCGGTGATGCAATCTCATGACCAGCGTATTTTGCTGGACAACATGGAAAATGCACGCAATATCGACGGGGTGATCACGGTGTCGCTGGTTTATCACCAGCAGGATGAACACACCGCATCAGCATGATTGCGCCATTTGTGCATGCCTGTCGGAACACAGATTACTCAAACAGATACGAATAAACAATAGTGGGGGGACACTATGGATTTAAGTCGTCGAGACTTTATGAAAGCCAATGCGGCAGTGGCTGCGGCAACAGTGGCCGGACTGATGATTCCGGTGAAAAACGTGCAGGCGGCGGATACGGAGATTAAGTGGGACAAAGCGGTCTGCCGTTTCTGCGGTACCGGTTGCGGCGTGCTGGTCGGTACGCAAAACGGACGGGTAGTGGCATCGCAAGGCGATCCTGATGCCGAGGTCAACCGCGGCTTAAACTGTATTAAAGGGTATTTCCTGCCGAAAATCATGTACGGTAAAGACCGCTTAACTCAGCCGATGCTGCGCATGAAAGACGGTAAATACGATAAAAACGGCGATTTTACCCCGGTAAGCTGGGAAGTGGCGTTTACTACCATGGCGGAAAAATTCAAAGACGCCATGAAAGCGCTGGGGCCGAACGGCGTGGGCATGTTCAGCTCCGGTCAGACGACGATTTTCGAAGGCTATGCCAAATCCAAACTATGGAAAGCCGGTTTCCGCTCCAATAATATCGATCCGAACGCCCGACACTGTATGGCGTCCGCCGCGGTGGCATTTATGCGCACGTTCGGTATGGACGAACCGATGGGCTGTTATAACGATATCGAAGAAGCCGAAGCCTTCGTGTTGTGGGGTTCCAATATGGCGGAAATGCACCCGATTCTGTGGTCGCGTATTTCCGATCGCCGTTTATCGAACCCGGATATTAAAGTGGCGGTGCTTTCTACCTTTGAACACCGCAGCTTCGAACTGGCGGATTATAGCCTGATTTTCAAACCGCACACGGATTTAGTGATCTTAAATTACATCATCAATTATCTGATCCAAAACGACGCGGTAAACTGGGATTTCGTCAACAAACACACCAAATTTAAACGCGGCGAAACCGATATCGGTTACGGCTTGCGTGATGATCATCCGTTACAGAAAGCGGCGAAACATCCGAACAGCGGCAAAATGTACGACAGTAATTTTGACGAGCTGAAAGCGCTGGTGGCGGAATATACGCTGGATAAAGCGCATGAAATGTCGGGCGTGCCGAAAGATGTGCTGGAAAATCTGGCGAAACTGTATGCGGATCCGAAGAAAAAAGTGGTGTCGTTCTGGACCATGGGCTTCAATCAGCACACCCGCGGCGTGTGGGCGAACCATTTGATTTACAATATTCATTTGCTGACCGGAAAAATTTCCATTCCGGGCTGCGGGCCGTTTTCCCTGACCGGTCAGCCGTCGGCCTGTGGTACGGCACGCGAAGTCGGTACCTTTATTCACCGTCTGCCGGCGGATCTGGTGGTAACTAATCCGGAACACCGCGCCAAAGCGGAAAAAATCTGGAAACTGCCGGCCGGCCTGATTTCCGATGTGCTCGGTTTTCACGCGGTGGCGCAGAGCCGCGCGCTGAAAGACGGCAAAATGCGGGTGCTGTGGCAAATGTGTACCAACAATATGCAGGGCGGGCCGAATATTAATGAAGAAACCTTCCCCGGCTGGCGCAATCCGGACAACTTTATTGTGGTGTCTGACCCTTATCCGACCGTTTCCGCACTGGCTGCCGATTTAATGCTGCCGACGGCGATGTGGGTGGAAAAAGAGGGCGCTTACGGCAACGCGGAACGCCGCACTCAGTTCTGGCGTCAGCAGGTGAAAGCGCCGGGCGAGGCGAAATCCGATGTGTGGCAGCTGGTGGAATTTTCCAAATATTTCACCACCGATGAAGTCTGGCCGGCGGAAATTTTAGCCGCTAATCCGGAATATAAAGGCAAAACCTTATATGAAGTGCTGTACCGCAACGGACAGGTGGACAAATATTCCACCGACGAGCTGAAAGGCCGGCTGAACGACGAATCCTACCACTTCGGTTTTTATTTGCATAAAGGGCTGTTTGAAGAATATGCCAGCTTCGGGCGCGGACACGGGCACGATCTGGCGGCCTTCGACAGCTATCACAAAGCGCGCGGGCTGCGCTGGCCGGTGGTGGACGGCAAAGAAACCTTATGGCGTTATCGTGAAGGGTTCGACCCCTATGTCAAAGCCGGCGAAGAAGTGGCGTTTTACGGCTATCCGGATAAAAAAGCGATTATTCTCGCCGTGCCGTATGAGCCGCCTGCGGAAGCGCCGGACGACGAATACGATTTATGGTTCTGTACCGGCCGTGTGCTGGAACACTGGCATACCGGCAGTATGACCCGCCGCGTGCCGGAATTACACCGTTCTTTCCCGAACAATCTGGTGTGGATGCACCCGAATGATGCGAAAAAACGCGGTCTGCGCCACGGTGATAAAATCAAAATTTCGTCCCGTCGCGGCGAGATGATTTCGTATCTGGATACCCGCGGACGCAATAAATGTCCGGAAGGGTTGGTGTTTACCACCTTCTTTGATGCCGCACAGCTGACGAATAAACTGACGTTGGATGCAACGGATCCGATTTCAAAGGAAACCGATTTCAAAAAATGTGCGGTGAAAGTGGAAAAAGCTTAACAAAACGACCGCACTTTTCAGTGCGGTGGGGAAATGATGAAAACACCGATGGTCACACCGGAACGCCGCAAATTCTTTAAACAGGCCGGCCGAACCGCCGCAGGTCTGGCGGGGATCGGCATCCTGCTCGGCTTGCAGCAGAAGCAAAGTCTCGCCCGTCAGGGCGTAGCGCTGCGTCCGCCTTTCGCCCTTGAAGATGAGGCGAAATTCGCCGCGGCGTGTATTCGCTGCGGGCAGTGCGTGCAGGCCTGTCCTTATGACATGCTGCATCTGGCCTCGCTGTTAGCGCCGCTGGAAGCCGGCACGCCGTATTTTATCGCACGCGATAAACCCTGTGAGATGTGCGAAGATATTCCCTGCGCCAAAGCCTGCCCGAGCGGCGCGCTGGATTCGACGCAGGATGATATCAACGACGCGCGCATGGGGCTGGCGGTTTTGCTCGATCACGAAACTTGTCTGAACTGGCAGGGGCTGCGCTGCGATGTGTGTTATCGCGTATGTCCGCTGATTGATAAAGCCATCACGCTGGAGATGCACCGTAATGAACGCACCGGCAAACATGCCGTGTTTATTCCGACCGTGCATTCCGATGCCTGTACCGGCTGCGGCAAATGCGAAGAAAGCTGCGTGCTGGAGGAGGCGGCGATTAAAGTGCTGCCGATGACGCTGGCAAAAGGCATGCTGGGCGAACATTACCGCTTGGGCTGGGAAGAAAAAGAGAAAGCCGGGCATTCGCTGGCACCGGATGACATCATTACATTACCGATACGCAGACCGGAGGGGTACTGATGGCCAATTCACCGCAACACGCCGGCCGGGAGGCGCGGCAAAAACTCGGTTGGTGGCATGCGAACCGCTTCCTGTTCTGGCGCCGGCTCAGTCAGTTTGCCGTGCTGGCAATGTTTTTAAGCGGCCCGTGGCTGGGCGTGTGGATTCTCAAAGGGAATTACAGCGGCAGCCTGTTGCTTGAGGTTATCCCGATGAGCGATCCGCTGATTACGGCGGAAAGTCTGGCGGCCGGCCATTGGCCGAATCTCACCACATTACTGGGTGCGCTGATTGTGATCGTGCTGTATGCCTTACTCGGCAGCCGGGTTTTTTGCGGCTGGGTTTGCCCGTTAAATGTGGTGACCGATGTTGCCGCCTGGTTACGGCGCAAGCTGGGATTTCGCCAGAGCCTGAAAATGCCGCGTGGGTTGCGTTATGGTCTGCTGTTGATTATCCTTGCCGGCAGTGCGTTCAGCGGCATGCTGTTATGGGAGTGGATCAACCCGGTGGCGGCATTCGGACGCGGGCTGATTTACGGTTTGGGCGCGACGCTGTGGCTGGTCGCCGTGGTGTTTTTGTTTGATTTATTGATTGCGGAGCACGGCTGGTGCGGGCATTTATGTCCGCTCGGTGCGGCTTACGGATTCATCGGCGCGAAGGGGATCGCGCGGGTTAAAGTCGTCGATCGCAGCCGGTGCGATAACTGTATGGACTGCTATAACGTGTGTCCGGAAGCACAGGTGCTGCGTTCACCGTTGCACGGTAAGAATAACGAAAGTCTGCTTGTGCTTTCAAAAGATTGTATCAGTTGCGGACGCTGCATTGATGTTTGCGCTGAAAACGTATTTACCTTTACTACCAGATTTAATCATTCGGGGGAATAAAATGATTAAAAAAACGCTATTTATTTTGACCGCACTTTTCGCGGGAACGGCGGGCGCCGATAACGTGGATAATTATCTGCAGGGATCATCGGAATATGTTGCGCCGGCATTTCATAATGAACCGAAAGAAAGCGGCCTGTATGCCTTAAGTTATGTGAATCAACCGCCGATGATACCCCATGCGGTAAAAAACTATCAGATTACCAAAAACACCAATCAATGTCTGAATTGCCACAGTGTGGAAGCCTCGCGGGTAACCGGTGCGACCCGCATCAGCCCGACCCATTTTATGGATCGCGACGGCAATATCGTCGGTTCGTCCACCTCGCCGCGCCGTTATTTCTGTTTGCAGTGCCATACGTCGCAATCGGATGTGGAACCGATTGTACCGAATGAATTTAAACCGCTGAAAGGCTACGGTAAATAATCGGGGGAGCTATGCTGAAATTAATCAAACGGTTCTGGCATTGGTTCCGCACGCCGAGCCGGATTGCGGTGGGCGTGCTCATCACCTTATCGTTTATCGCCGGGATTGTGTTCTGGGGCGGGTTCAACACCGCGCTGGAATATACCAATACGGAAGAGTTCTGTTCCAGCTGCCATATGAATGATGTGGTGCCGGAATATCGTCATTCGGTGCATTATATGAACCGCAGCGGGGTGAAAGCCACTTGTTCGAATTGCCATTTGCCGCATGAATTCATTCCGAAATGGACGCGTAAAATCAAAGCGGCGGGCGAAGTGTATTCCTATATCATGGGACATGTGGATACCAAAGAAAAATTTGAAGCGCACCGGCTGGAAATGGCGCAGCGCGAATGGGCGAGAATGAAAGCCAATAATTCGCAGGAATGCCGCAACTGCCATAATTTCGATGCGATGGACTTCAGTCAGCAGAAAACCGTGGCGGAACGCATGCACTCACTGGCGATTCAGGAAGGAAAAACCTGTATTGACTGCCATAAAGGGATTGCGCACCAATTGCCGGATATGAGCGGCGTCAAATCGGGTTTTACCGATGACTAATCGCAACTGCGGTTTAAAATAGTATCAATCAATGCAAAAGCCCTGTATAATAACGGGGCTTTAATTTTCCTGTTGGCGTGCGGCTATCAAAAATGATTTTGCGCTTGGAAAAAGTGCGGTCGGTTTTAAGATTGTTTTTGCTAGTCGCAATTGGGAAAATAAAGCAGCAGCGCGGTGGGGAAATCCCGCCCTATTTTTTAGTTAAAATATAACCGATTACATAATAAGGAAAAAATTGTGAATCCAATTGTAAAACAGTTTAAATACGGTCAGCATACCGTCACGTTAGAGACCGGTGCGATCGCCCGTCAGGCAACGGCCGCGGTAATGGCGAGCATGGACGATACCACGGTATTTGTCAGCGTGGTGGCAAAAAAAGAAGTCAAAGAAGGACAGGATTTCTTTCCGTTGACCGTCAATTATCAGGAACGCACTTACGCTGCGGGCCGTATTCCCGGCGGTTTCTTCAAACGTGAAGGCCGTCCGTCCGAAGGCGAAACCTTAATTGCGCGCTTAATCGACCGTCCGATTCGCCCGTTATTCCCGGAAGGTTTCTTTAACGAAATTCAGATTGTCGCCACCGTGGTTTCCGTCAATCCGCAAATCAGCCCGGATTTGGTGGCGATGATCGGTGCTTCGGCGGCGCTGTCATTATCCGGCGTGCCGTTTAACGGCCCGATTGGCGCGGCGCGCGTCGGTTTTATTAACGATCAATTCGTGCTGAACCCGACCATGAACGAGCAGAAACAAAGCCGTTTGGATTTAGTGGTGGCGGGAACGGACAAAGCGGTATTGATGGTGGAATCCGAAGCGGACATTCTGAGTGAAGAACAAATGCTGGCGGCAGTAGTGTTCGGTCACCAGCAGCAGCAAGTGGTGGTGGAAGCGATCAAAGAATTCGCCCAGCAAGCGGGCAAACCGCGTTGGGACTGGGCGCCGGCGCAGCCTGACAATGCCTTGATCGAACAGGTAAAAGCCTTGGCGGAAAGCCGTTTGGGCGATGCTTACCGGATCACCGAAAAACAGGCGCGCTATGCCCAAATCGATGCCATTAAAGCGGATGTGATTGCGCAATTAACCGCGCAGGATGACACCATCAGCGAAGGCAAAATTATCGATATTATCACCGCACTTGAAAGCCAAATTGTGCGCAGCCGTATTCTGAAAGGCGAGCCGCGTATTGACGGTCGTTCGGTCGATACCGTGCGCGCGCTGGATATTTGCACCGGCGTATTGCCGCGCACTCACGGTTCGGCGATTTTCACCCGCGGTGAAACACAAGCCCTAGCGGTTGCCACATTAGGTACCGAACGCGATGCTCAAATCATCGACGAGTTGACCGGCGAACGTTCCGATCATTTCTTGTTCCATTATAATTTCCCGCCGTATTCGGTGGGGGAAACCGGTATGATCGGTTCGCCGAAACGGCGTGAAATCGGTCATGGTCGTCTGGCTAAACGCGGCGTAGCGGCAGTCATGCCGACGCTGGCGGAATTCCCGTATGTGGTGCGTGTGGTGTCTGAAATTACTGAATCCAACGGTTCTTCTTCCATGGCCTCCGTGTGCGGCGCATCCTTAGCCTTAATGGATGCCGGCGTGCCGATTAAATCCGCGGTTGCCGGTATCGCCATGGGATTGGTGAAAGAAGCGGATAATTTCGTGGTCTTGTCCGATATTCTGGGTGATGAAGATCACTTGGGCGATATGGACTTTAAAGTTGCCGGAACCCGTGAAGGTGTCACCGCGCTGCAAATGGACATTAAAATCGAGGGTATTACGCCGGAAATCATGCAAATCGCTTTAAATCAGGCGAAAGGGGCGAGAATGCATATCCTCGGCGTGATGGAACAGGCGATTGCCGCACCGCGTGCGGATATTTCCGATTTTGCGCCGCGTATTCACACCATGAAGATTGATCCGAAGAAAATCAAAGATGTGATCGGAAAAGGCGGCGCGGTTATCCGTGCGCTGACCGAAGAAACCGGCACTTCCATTGATATCGACGACGACGGTACGGTAAAAATCGCCGCGGTGGACAATAACGCCGTGAAAGACGTAATGGCGCGGATCGAAGACATTACCGCAGAAGTGGAAGCCGGTCAGACTTACAAAGGTAAAGTGACCCGTCTGGCGGATTTCGGGGCGTTTGTCTCGATTGTCGGTAACAAAGAAGGTCTGGTGCACATTTCGCAAATTGCGGAAGAACGCGTGGAAAAAGTGAGCGATTACCTTGCCGTCGGTCAGGAAGTGACGGTCAAAGTGGTCGAAATCGATCGTCAGGGTCGTATCCGTCTGACGATGAAAGATCTTGCGCCGAAACGGGAAGAGGCGGCCGCAGCGGCGGACACTGTTGACAGCGAGCAGGCATAACAAGGTCTTATCGTCATGGCCGGGCAGTCCGCTGTTCCTGCCGTGACGATATATTATTGATCCCCCGCTATCCGGGGGAATAACAAGCAATATCCGTGCTTTAAGGCTTATTTGACATGACACAACTTCCTCGGTTGTTAAAATTCGTATGGTGCATACCGAATTTCTGCTTTGTTTTATTACTCGCCGGTTGCGTGAGTTCGAATCAAACGTTTGTCTCAAAGAATAAGATCGTTTTAGCGGAACAGAATCCGAATATCCATTTCGAACAGGAAGTGATGATTGTGCGGATCAGTCAGGTATTGCTTGTGGGGCGCATGAGCAATGAAGAACGTGCGGCGCTGCACTTTGAACGGGGCGTGTTATACGACAGCCTCGGACTTTGGGCGCTGGCGCGTTATGATTTTACGCAGGCGCTGGCGCTGCAGCCGAAAATGGCGGCGGTATATAATTATCTGGGACTTTATCTGTTACTGGATGAAGATTATGACAGTGCGCTGGAAGCTTTCAATGCCGTGCTGGAACTTGATCCCGGTTATGAATATACTTTTTTAAACCGCGGTTTGAATTTTTATTATGTCGGTCGTTATAACCTCGCACAGCAGGATTTCACGCAGTTTTATCAGGCGGATAAAGCCGATCCGTATCGCGTGCTGTGGTTATATCTTAACGAGCTGAAATTCAGACCGGACGATGCACAGAAAAATCTGGCCGCCCGTTCCGCCGCTTTATCGGAACAATACTGGGGCACATACATCGTTCAATATTATTTAGGTAAATTATCGGTTGAGGATTTGCAGGACAAAGCGCAGCATTTTGCTGATCCCGCCTCGCCGCAATATGCGGAGATTCTGACCGAAACCTATTTCTATCTGGCAAAACAAAAACTCAATCAAGGCCGAACAGAAGAGGCGGAAACGCTGTTTAAACTGGCCGTGGCGAATCAGGTGTATAACTTTGTTGAGTATCGTTTTGCACTGCTTGAGCTGGCGAAATTAAAACGCGCTCAGGCGCAATAAAAGCGGGCGCTTCGGCTTACCCGCAATCGTGCATGTTGTGAAACGTATTACCGAACAACAATGTAATATACAGAGCAGCTGAATGAGTTGATGGCTTTCGCATCTTTATCCGAATCCGTTTATTCTCCCGGCGACACCTATGCTTTGTCGAACCGAAAGCCGTCGTGCTTTCCTTTTTTATTCGAGAACTTTTTTAATGACTGAAACTAACATGACTTTCAACGATTTAGGCTTGCCTGAATTTATTCTTAACGCCGTTGCCGATTTAGGCTTCACCACCCCTTCGCCGATTCAGCAGGCTTGTATTCCGCACTTACTGGCAGGACGAGACGTATTGGGCATGGCGCAGACCGGCAGCGGAAAAACCGCCGCCTTTTCGTTGCCTCTGCTGGCGCAGATCGACAGTGACAAAAAACACCCGCAAATGCTGGTGATGGCGCCGACCCGTGAACTGGCGATTCAGGTTGCCGATGCCTGCGAACATTTTGTTAAGCACGGCGAAGGCATGCGGATCGTTACCCTTTACGGCGGACAGCGTTATGATATTCAGCTGCGGGCGCTGAAACAGGGCGCGCAGATTGTGGTCGGTACGCCGGGCCGTATTCTTGACCATATTCGCCGCGGTACGCTGAATTTGTCGGAATTACAATTTATCGTATTGGATGAAGCCGATGAAATGCTGCGCATGGGCTTTATCGACGATGTGGAAACCGTGATGGCGGAATTGCCGGAACACCATCAGACCGCCTTGTTTTCCGCCACCATGCCGGAACCGATTCGCCGCATCACCAAGCGGTTTATGCACGAACCGCAGGAAGTGCGGATTCAATCCACCCAGAATACTGCGCCTGATATCACACAAAGCTGCTGGTATGTGCACGGTTTTCGTAAAAACGAGGCATTGCTGCGTTTTCTGGAAGTGGAAGATTTCGACGCCGCGATCATCTTTACCCGTACCAAAACCGGCACGCTGGATATTACCGAATTATTGGAAAAACACGGCTTCCGTGCGGCGGCGCTGAACGGCGATATGACCCAGCAATTGCGCGAACAAACGCTCGATCGCCTGCGTCACGGCAGTCTGGATATTCTGGTCGCCACCGATGTGGCGGCGCGCGGGCTGGATGTGGAACGCATCAGCCTGGTGGTTAATTATGATATTCCGCTGGATGCGGAAAGTTATGTTCACCGGATCGGGCGTACCGGCCGTGCCGGTCGTGCGGGACGTGCGTTGTTATTTGTCGAACCGCGTGAAAACCGCTTGCTGAAAAATATTGAACGCCTGACCAAAAAAGCCATCGACGAAGTCGAAGTGCCGGATCACAGCGCATTGCAGGTTTGCCGGCGTAAAAAATTCGTCGCGCAGATCACCAAACAACTTGAGCATCATGATTTGCCGCAATACCGTAGCCTGCTGGAAGACCTGTTTACCGCCGATCAGGATCAGGAAGATATTGCCGCTGCAATGTTAATGCTGTTGCAGGGCAGACAGAAACTGATTTTACCGCCGGATCCGGTGCTTGAAAAACGCGCCCGTCGTGATCGCGCAGAACGCAGTGAACGCCGCGATCGCCGTGAAAATTCCCGTTCCGCCGAGCGCAGAGGTTACGGCAGTCCGCAGCCGATGGATTTGTACCGTATTGAAGTGGGACGCGGCGACGGTGTGGAAGTGCGGCACATTGTGGGCGCCATTGCCAATGAAGGCGATATTAACAGCCGTTATATCGGTCATATCAAACTGTATGACGACTATTCCACCGTGGAACTGCCGCAGGGCATGCCGAAAGAAATGCTGCAAATGTTCGACAAAACCCGGGTGATGAATAAGCAAATGCGCATGTCTTTTCTGGGTGCGGTAAAAGGCGGCGAGCAGCCGGAATTCGGCGAACGGCGCCGGGGAAACGGGCGTAACGGCAAAAATGGGGAACAAGGGTTTGCGCGCGGTTTTAGCCATGACGACGGTTTTTCTCGTAGCGACCGCCGATTTAAAGAAAAAAACCACCGCACTTTTAATGAGCGCCCGCGCAGAGAACGGCGTGAACGCAACAGATAATCAATAAATGTGATAGCGGCAGATTTATCTGTCGGCCGGCAGGTATCGGGGCGATAGCCCCTTTGCGTTGCCGGCTTATTGGCGATGAAACACCACCTTCCGTGAAGGTGGTTTTTTTAGTTTTCGATTTTCTCTTTATAATGCCGGCGACAAACGGATACATAATGATTATTGCCGCCGATCTGGATCTGTTCGCCGTCTGTTACCACATCCCCCTGATCATTTAAACGCAGCACGAAATTGGCTTTGCGTCCGCAATAACAAATGGTTTTCAACTCTTCCAGCTGATCGGCCCACGCCAGCAGATACTGGCTGCCTTCAAACAGTTCCGCCTGAAAATCGGTACGCAGACCGTAACACAGCACGGGAATATTCAGTTTATCCACCACATCGCTGAGCTGATAAACCTGCCGTTTGGTCAGAAACTGCGCCTCATCAACCAGAATGCAGTGCAGCTTTTGCTGTGCCAGCTGTAAGGCGATTTCGCTGAATAAATCGGTGTCTTTGCCGAACAATTTGGCATCCTGACTGATGCCGATGCGGGAAGTGACTTTGCCCACGCCGAAACGATCATCGATAGCGGCGGTATAAACCAGCGTGTTCATATTGCGTTCGCGGTAGTTATAGGCGGATTGCAGCAGGGTGGTGGATTTCCCGGCGTTCATGGTGGAATAATAAAAATAAAGTTTTGCCATAATCGTGGTTAAAGTGCGGTTATATTTGAGCCTGTTTTATTGCGTTCAGTTCGGTCATCGGCCAGCGCGGTTTGACCTCAATTTCCAGCGGAGAAGATTCACCCTGTTGTAAACGCAGAAATCCGGCATAGGCGATCATTGCGCCGTTATCGGTACAAAATTGCGGCTGCGGATAAAACACCTCGCCGCCGAGTTGTTGCATCAGCTCGCCAAGCGCCCGGCGCAATTGCTGATTGGCGCTGACGCCGCCTGCGATCACCAGCCGTTTTAAACCGGTTTGTTGCAACGCGCGGCGGCATTTAATCGCCAGCGTTTCCACCACGGCCTGCTGGAACGCATAAGCGATATCCGCTTTGGTTTGCGCGCGCAGTGTGCCTTCGTCTTTCAGCGCCTGATTAATGGTATTGGCGGCAAAGGTTTTTAAGCCGGAAAAACTGAAATCCAGCCCCGGCCGGTCTGTCATCGGACGCGGAAAACTGAACCGTGCCGGCACCCCTTTTTCCGCCAGACGGGAAAGCGCCGCGCCGCCCGGATAGTCAAGCCCGAGCAGTTTTGCCGTTTTATCAAAGGCTTCGCCGGCCGCATCGTCAATGCTTTCTCCCAGAATCTGATATTGCCCAATGCCATCAACCCGCACCAGCTGCGTATGTCCGCCGGAAACCAGCAACGCGATAAACGGAAAGTGCGGTGCGTTTTCTTCCAGCATCGGCGCGAGCAGATGTCCTTCCATGTGATGAACGCCGACCGCCGGCACGCCCCAGGCATAAGCCAGTGCGCGTGCGATCGTCGACCCCACCAGCAGCGCGCCGACCAATCCCGGCCCGCAGGTATAGGCAATGCCGTCGATTTCGGCGGCGGTTAAATGCGCCTGACGCAGTGCGGCCTGAATCAGCGGCGCGGTTTTGCGGATATGATCGCGCGAGGCCAGTTCGGGTACCACTCCGCCGTAATCGGCATGCAGTGCGATTTGGGTGTATAACTGATTGGCGATTAACCCGCGGGTTTCATCGTAGATGGCGACGCCGGTTTCATCGCAGGACGTTTCAATGCCTAAAACTCGCATCTGTTCTCTCTTTCTCGGTTTGTGCAATGGCTGATGATTTTACTCCGTTTACGCCGTTTTCTCCAGTTCGGCGCGGGATTTTGCCGCAAAAGATCATTCTTTCCTTTACTTTTAGCATGGATTTAGATTAAAATTGCGACCCTTATTAGTTTGAATAAGCCGTTTATCGAAACGGTCACTAAATTTTGCAAAATATTAATCCATATTGAGGTGATGGCTTATGCCTGTAATTAAAGTACGTGAAAACGAATCCTTTGACGTTGCATTACGTCGTTTCAAACGCTCTTGTGAAAAAGCCGGTATTTTGGCGGAAGTTCGCAGCCGTGAATTTTACGAAAAACCGACGACTATTCGCAAACGTGAGAACGCGACCCGTGCCAAACGTCACGCTAAACGCGTAGCTCGTGAAAACGCACGTAACACACGTTTATACTAATATATCATTAGCTATTTTATAAAAACTCGAGTTAAGCGGACCGTGAAACCTTTCAGGAATCACGGTTTTGTTTTCTTATCATCTTTCATATATTCTCAATTAACGGATAGGCGCGAAGCATAGAGGTAAACTCGATGGCAGGTTTGATTCCACGTTCATTTATTGATGATATTCTGGCAAGAACCGATATTGTCGAGCTGATCAATTCGAGAGTAAAACTGAAAAAAGCCGGGCGCGATTATCAGGCCTGTTGCCCTTTTCATCATGAGAAAACCCCGTCGTTTACGGTCAGCCAGAAAAAGCAGTTTTATCATTGTTTCGGTTGTCATGCGCACGGCAACGCCATTTCTTTTTTAATGGAATACGATAAGCTGGAGTTTACCGAGGCGGTGGAAGAGCTGGCGGCGCTGCACGGGCTTGAAGTGCCGCATGAGAAATCCCCGCACGCTGACGGCAAAGCGCAGACGAATTATCAAACGAAACGCAATCTGTATGAACTTATGCAGGACATTGCGCATTTTTACCGGCAACAGCTGCCGTTGCATATTCCGGCGCAGAGTTATTTGCAGCAGCGCGGGCTGTCGGCGGAGGTGATCGAACGTTTCGGGATCGGGTTTTCGCCCAATCAGTTCGGCGGCTTACTGCAGCAGTTCGGGCGGAATCGGGAAGAGCGGCAGAAGCTGTTTGATCTCGGCATGCTGGCGCGTCGCGACGGGCGTGAGCCTTATGATCGTTTTCGCAACCGGATTATGTTTCCGATCCGCGATCGGCGCGGGCGTACCATTGCGTTCGGCGGACGCGTGATCAGCGATGAAAAACCGAAATATCTGAATTCGCCGGAAAGCCCGACTTACCATAAGGGTAACGAATTATACGGCTTATTCGAGGCGTTGCAGGCCGATGACAGTCCGCCCATGCTGTTGGTAGTGGAAGGTTATATGGATGTGGTGGCGCTGGCGCAGTTCGGCGTCAATTATGCGGTGGCCTCTCTCGGTACAGCGACGACGCCGGAACAGATTCAGCTGGCGTTTCGTGCCACAGAACAAATTGTTTGCTGTTATGATGCCGATCGCGCAGGGCGGGATGCTGCCTGGCGGGCGCTGGAAAATGCGCTGCCGTATCTGGAAGACGGGCGGCAGCTGAAATTTATTTTCCTGCCCGACGGGGAAGATCCGGATACCTTTATCCGTCAATACGGTAAAGACGGGTTTGAAGATTACATTAAAAAAGCGCAGTCGCTGAGCGATTTTCTGTTTTCCACCCTCAGCGCGCAGGTGGATTTTTCCTCCACCGAGGGAAAAGGCAAACTGGCCGCACTGGCCGCACCGCTGATTAAACGTATTCCGGGCGAAATGCTGCGTTTATCGTTGCGCAATCTGCTGGCACAGAAGCTGGGGATTTTCGATCAGTCGCAGTTAGCGCGCCTGATCCCGGCACAGTCGGATAGCGCTGCGAAAACCGGCAATCACGCACCGACGGTGAAACGTACGCCGATGCGCATATTGATTGCATTAATGCTGCAAAATCCGGAGCTGATTCGGTTGGTACCGGATTTGAGCGCGTTAAAAAGTCTGGATGAACCCGGTTTCGATTTATTCGAAAAACTGACCGCACTTTGCCGCGAGCGGGTGGGCATTACCACCGGGCAGATTCTGGAATACTGGCGCGATACGGAATATAGCCGTCCCCTTGAAATTCTGGCGGTCTGGAACCATCTGATTGAAGACGAGAAGGTTGAAGAAACCTTTCGCGAAACCCTGAAATATTTTTATCTTCAGTTGGTGGATAAGAATATCGACAGGCTTATCGCCAAAGAACGCGCCGGCGGGCTGAGTGCGGACGAAAAGCAGGAACTGGCGCAATTATTGATCAAAAAGCAACAAAATAAATAGTGAATCACCTATAAGAATGATAAAATCAGGCGTATTTTATCTTCCATAATGACGAATCGAGGCGGATATATAATATGGAGCAAAATCCACAATCTCAGTTGAAATTGTTAATTGCGCAAGGCAAAGAACAAGGTTATTTGACCTATGCGGAAGTTAACGATCATCTTCCTGAAGAGCTTGTTGATGCGGATCAGATCGAAGATATTATTCAGATGATTAATGATATGGGCATTCAGGTGCTGGAAACTGCGCCGGATGCCGACGATTTGTTACTGAATGAAAATATTACCGATGAAGACGCCGTTGAAGAAGCCACTCAGGTGTTATCAAGCGTAGAAGCCGAATTAGGACGGACGACCGATCCTGTGCGTATGTATATGCGTGAGATGGGCAGCGTGGAACTGCTGACGCGTGAGGGCGAAATTGACATCGCCAAACGTATTGAGGAAGGGATTAACGAAGTACAAAGTGCGGTCGCCGCTTATCCGGAATCCATTACTTATTTACTGGATCAATATGCGCTGGTTGAAGACGGCGGTATGCGTCTGGCCGATTTAATTACCGGCTTTGTCGATCCGAATGCGGCGGAAGGGTCGGAAGTGGAGGAACTTGACGAATCATTGTCCGATGATGAGGAGGATGAAGATGCGGAGATTTCCGACGAGGAACTTGACGACGAAGAGGACGAGGAAAACGAAGAGGATTCCTCAACCGATGACAGCGATTCGGATAATTCTATCGATCCGGAAGTCGCCCGTGAGAAATTCGCCGAACTCAGACAGCAATATCAAAAAACGTTAGATGCAATTGATAAGCACGGACGTACCCGCAAGGCGGCCAAGGATCAGATTCAGATTCTGGCGGATGTGTTTACCCAGTTCCGTTTAGTGCCTAAACAGTTCGATACGCTGGTGATTTCCATGCGCGGTATGATGAAGCGCGTACGCCAGCAGGAACGCAGCATTCAGAAAATGGTGGTGGATAATGCGAAAGTGCCGAAAAGTACTTTCCAGAAAGATTTCATCGGACATGAAACCACGGATACTTGGCTGGTAAAAGCATTAACGGCAGGCAAATCCTGGTCGGAAAAACTGGCGCAATATGAAGCGCCAATCCGTCAGGCGATTGACGAACTGATTCGGATCGAACAGGATACCGGTTTAACCGTGCAGCAGATTCGTGAGATCTGTGAACGGGTCGCACAAGGCGAATTAAAAGCCCGCCGTGCGAAAAAAGAAATGGTGGAAGCCAACCTGCGTCTGGTGATTTCCATTGCGAAAAAATATACCAACCGCGGATTACAATTTCTGGATCTGATTCAGGAAGGCAATATCGGGCTGATGAAAGCGGTGGATAAGTTTGAATATCGTCGCGGTTATAAATTCTCCACTTATGCGACGTGGTGGATTCGTCAGGCGATTACCCGCTCAATTGCCGATCAGGCGCGAACCATCCGTATTCCGGTGCATATGATTGAGACAATCAATAAACTGAACCGTATTTCCCGTCAGATGTTGCAGGAAATGGGACGTGAAGCGTCGCCGGAAGAGCTGGCGGAACGCATGGGAATGCCGGAAGACAAAATCCGCAAAGTGCTGAAAATCGCCAAAGAGCCGATTTCTATGGAAACGCCGATTGGGGATGACGATGATTCTCATTTAGGTGATTTCATTGAAGACAGCACCTTAGAGTTACCGTTGGATTCCGCTACCGCGCAAAGCCTGAAAGCCGCCACGCACGAAGTGCTGGAAGGACTGACACCGCGCGAGGCAAAAGTGCTGCGTATGCGTTTCGGGATTGATATGAACACCGATCACACCTTGGAAGAGGTGGGCAAACAGTTCGACGTCACCCGTGAGCGTATTCGCCAGATCGAAGCGAAAGCACTGCGTAAGCTGCGTCACCCGAGCCGTTCGGAAACCTTAAGAAGTTTCCTGGATGAATAATCACAACCGAAAGCCTGATTTTGATCAGGCTTTTTGCTGATTAAATTTCACGCGGACAATTGCCTGATTCTAGACTTTAACCCCGTATTTACATATAATTCCCACACGCTTCCCGCCCCCATAGCTCAGTCGGTCAGAGCAGTCGACTCATAATCGATTGGTCACAGGTTCAAGTCCTGTTGGGGGCACCAAAAAACTTATCGTAACCTTTCGCCACTCATCAAAAACACCGAATAAACCCAGTAACAACAAGACTTTTCCGCATTTTAACCTATCATACCCCCTCGTAAGGATTCGACCTTAATCACGTTTTTTAGTAACCATGATAGTAACCACGTGCTATTATTCTTTTCCCGTGGTTACTAAAATCAGCCTAATGGTTACAAAATATGTCCAGAATAACTAAACCCCTAACCAATACAGAAGTAGAAAAAGCTAAACCAAAAAATGAGCCTTACACATTGACTGATGGTAATGGATTATTTTTATTAGTCTTGACTAGCGGCGTTAAATCGTGGCGCTTTAACTATCTTCGCCCGCTTACTAAAAAGCGCACTAAAATCGCTTTAGGAACTTACCCCGCTTTGTCTTTAGCTCAAGCCCGTTCTATTCGTGAAGAATATCGCGCTTTATTGGCTCAAGATATTGATCCGCAGGAACACAAAAAACAAAAACAGAAAGCCGCTATTGCGCATATAGAAAATAGCTTGCTTACCATTGCTAATCGCTGGAAGTTCAAGAAAGCGCAGGAAGTAGAAGCTAAAACATTAGAAAAGAATTGGCGGCGGATGGAAATGTATCTATTTCCCTTTATTGGTGGTATATCAATAAATGAAGTCGTGCCAAAGACGGTTATTGAAGCACTGGAACCACTCCATAACCAAGGTAAGGGAGATACATTAAGGCGCACTATTCGGCTGCTGAATGAAGTGCTTAACTTCGCTGTGAATTACGGCTTGATTACCTTTAATCCTTGTTCACAGATTAATGAAGTATTCAGTTTTGGAAAGTCCACCAACAACCCGGCAATAACGCCAAAAGAACTACCAGAGTTAATAAAAACCGTTATGTATTCCAGCGTTGCTATTCAAACAAAGCTATTGTTCAAATTCCAATTATTAACTATGGTGCGCCCGTCTGAAGCAAGTAACGCCACATGGTCTGAAATTGATTTAGAAAAAGCGTTATGGACTATCCCAGCTAAAAGAATGAAGAAAAGAAATCCGTTTGTCATTCCCCTATCTTCCCAAGCTATAACAATTTTAAACAAAATTAAAAATATGTCTGTAAAAAGCGAATATGTTTTTCAAAGCTGGATGAAACCAAATCAACCAATGAGTAGCCAAACCATTAATAAAATGTTAGTTGATTTAGGCTATAAGGATAAACAAACCGCACATGGATTAAGAACTATCGGGCGAACCTATTTAGCCGATCAGCGTATTGATTATGAAGTAGCTGAAATGTGTATCTCTCATAAGACAGGAACACAAACCGGCAAGATTTATGATAGAGCTGATTTTCTTGAACAACGTAAGCCGGTGATGCAACTTTGGGGCGATTATGTGGAACAATGCGAACGTTAAAAGTGATGTGTGTGTAAAATATTTAAAAAGTGCCTTCACCCGTTCACTAATTTCTTTTTTGTTATTTATCAAATAGTTATAAGGTGAAGAGTGAAAAGCGGTTATTCACCCAGTCATTCACCTTTTTAGATAAAAAAGCGCGGGTTTTATACCGCGCCTTTCTCTATCTATTTGGTTTTAAATATTCATTATAGAATTCATCAAAATCTTTAAAGTGTACGTTGGTAATATACCTCCCTTTGTCAATACCGGCGGTGATACGTTTGCGGGCGTAAGGAAATTTATTTTTATGCTGCGCTAGACCTTGTTTTAACGCTTCGGCAAAATTATTCAGGCTTAAGCCGTTTTGAATATTATTCGCTTCAATAAAAACCAGATAGGCGGGATAAAGGTGCGTTCGTGGCAGCCCTGTTCTGGCATTACCAATCCCTAATCCGTTCTTTTCTTGCGTAGTTAGGAAATGACCACAAAATACTGTTAAATGATCCGATTGCATCTTGATTTCTAATGCTTCGTCGCTATTCTGCTGCGCCCTTAATGCCCTTTTGGCGTTTTCAGGTTGTTCAAAGGCATGAATCAGCTTGTAAATAATCCCCGCCATTTCGCTCTGAATTTTATCAATAAGCAACGGATCACGTTCTTTGGCCGGTACCACTTTATCAAAGTGAAAAATCACTCTGCGCCGCTCGATACCACCGCTTCTTTCGGTGAATCGGGTCGGTTCGTTATTCACGATAAGCACTATTGCCGGAATAACGGCTTTAAATTTGGTTTTGTGTTTCGGGTCAACATTCACCGGATCGCCGCCGGTAATGCTCTTTAATCCGCCACCGTCACCGCCGTAACGGGATTGTTCCGGGCAAATAATCAGGGTTTTCCCGATAAAATTTTCACGACCGCGCGGTTCATCAAGATCTACCAGCCGACCGCTTTCAGTGTTTTGTTCGCCGGCTAAAAGTGTAGCAATCTGCGCAAATACCGATTTTCCGCTGCCACCATCGCCGGTTATTTCAAAGAATAATTGCCAGTTATGGCGATTCGTTAAAATCGCGTAAAGTGCGGCTAAGATTGCTTGCTGTTTATCTGCCTTGCCATCGGCAACAAAATTCAACCAACGATCAAAGTGCGGTGTATTTTCCGCCTGATTCGTGTAGTCGTGCGGGATAAATGAACTTAGCCAGTTCTCCCGACAATGTGGACTGAATTCCAGCGTTGTGCGGTTTAGCACGCCGTTTTTAAAGGCTAATAACTCTTTGGCTTGCTCTCCCATTTTGGGCGCTTGAATCTTCGCCGTATCAATCATTGAATCAATAGAGCGAGCACTATAAGTAAATTCCTGTTCATCGTAGAATTGAACGGCTTTAACCTCTAATTCTGAACGGGGGATCATCTCCCAGTTTACGCCGGTATAGTAATAAAGCTCCTTATCCAAACTGTGCAGCGTAATATCAAGATTCAGCCATTTCACAAAAGCGCGGGCTTTTATATTTGTGCCGTCTTTTTCCTTCAGTTTCGGCGCCGGCACAATTTTATCCGCCAAATCGACCGCACTTTTATCTGTGCGTAAACGTTGAATATAGCCGCTTAAATCTTCAATCTGTTGCGCGGCAGCATCAAAGAGTTTTACTTCTATTGCTTCAGTATTTTTCGCAAGATTCAGGCAAATTGCCGTCTTTTCTTCTTGAGTTAATTCACCATACTGAAAGAATTTGATGAGTTGTTGATCTTCTTCTGCGATACAAATAGAAGAGATATCTTTAAGCTGCTTCTTCCCAATAATCACAGGCTTTTGATCGGGTTCTAACCCCTCAATTAAACTGCATAATAATAGCCATTCTTCCCCTTTTCCATTATTCCATGCTTGCCAAGCTTTACGCCCGGCAAGAATGATTAAATCGGAATAAGGTTCTTTAACCTGATCTAGTAAATGCGGTGCATTAATTAATCTGCTCATTTGCAGCCTCCATTAGTACGCCTTTTTCCAGCATAGCAATTCGCATCGATATTAATTTCTGGATGTAACTGAATGTATTAACCAAAGAAGTAATGATTCCAATTTTTAATAGCCCGTCTATCACTTCATCGTTAGTCAGGTTTCCTGCGATTTCTTCCGGGTTGAGTGATGGTAGTTTCGGGCTCATTTCCAATAAATGCTTATTAATGGTCAATAATTCATCGTGTAAGATTTTTAATCCACCTAAACTCACTAACGGAAAGGTTTCTAGCGTTGCACCAAGCTCTTCTAATGCCGCGCAAAAATAAGGATAAGACGGATCAAACGGTATCTCTTGTTCTCTTTCCATATTCTGATAAGCAATAGATATTGCCTTTAATTCAATTGGGTTTAGTTTGGAATAGTCCATTGGCTTAATCATTTTCCACCTCCTCGCCTAATCCGTCAGGGTTGCTAATTCTGATTTCTGAATAAAGATTCGTTGCTTTCAAATAGTCAGAGACTTCGCACGCTTGCTTAAATGTCGGATAGTGGCCGACAAAATCAAAGCGGCCTTGCTTATCGTAAACCGTGATTTTGTAAGGCGAATTAGTCATCTTTGCCTCCATGCACTAAATAAAACCCTTTACTTGATGATTCTTCAGCCTGATCAAGAAAGTGGCTGACTGCGCTTAATGCGGTGCGAATAATGCGTGAAGACGTCATAAAATCATCTGTTTCATCATCTTCTATGTTGTCATGCTGGATTAGCGTTAAAATGGCTTTCGCATAAGAAATTGAGCGTTCAACCTTGCCGGCCTCCACTATAGGCAGTGCGCGGTGTGTAGGAATTTGATTACGCATGCGCCACCCCCTTAACCAAAATAGCAGTCTTGTAATGTAACTCCGTTGCACGGTTGAACAGTGTTTCGTTAATGCTGAGCAGGTCGGCAAGACGTGATTCGTCAACTTCTACCCCGCCTTGCTCCAGCTGGCGGATTAATTCTTCCATT
>Ga0129306_1001463_pt1 | contig 26565 bp, 24 predicted proteins | sample P827metagenome_FD_94438 | JGI IMG/M metagenome (GOLD analysis project Ga0129306, IMG submission 94438) | Capybara group fecal microbial communities from Wisconsin, USA - P827 metagenome | ecosystem: Host-associated > Mammals > Digestive system > Large intestine > Fecal | place: USA: Wisconsin...
AATAAATATTTTTTAAATTATATTTAATTTTATAAAGATTTTTTCATTTTTTTGCGCCGTTCGCCAAGAAATCGTTTGCTTTTCAATTTTGTTCTGTTGCATATTAAAGGGCGAGTCGGTAAAACGACGTCATATTATCATAACAAGCATTCAACATAAGGATTTTATCATGTCAAACTCGGTAGCATCATTAGAAGAATTTTTAGCTTTAGTGGCAAAACGCGACGGCAACCAACCGGAGTTTTTACAGGCTGTACGTGAAGTATTCACGTCTATCTGGCCGTTCCTGGAAAAAAATCCGCAATATCGTTCACAAGCATTATTGGAACGTTTGGTGGAACCGGAACGCGCTATTCAATTCCGTGTCGCCTGGACCGACGACAAAGGTCAAACGCAAGTTAACCGCGCATTCCGCGTCCAATTCAACAGCGCAATCGGCCCGTTCAAAGGCGGCATGCGTTTTCACCCGTCCGTTAATCTGTCTATTTTAAAATTCTTAGGCTTCGAACAAATCTTCAAAAACGCGTTAACCACATTGCCGATGGGCGGTGGTAAAGGTGGCTCCGACTTTGATCCGAAAGGCAAATCCGACGGTGAAGTCATGCGTTTCTGCCAAGCGTTAATTGCCGAATTATATCGTCACGTGGGTCCGGATACGGACGTGCCGGCGGGCGACATTGGCGTAGGCGGTCGCGAAGTGGGCTATCTTGCCGGTTACATGAAAAAATTATCCAACCAGGCGGCGTGCGTGTTTACCGGTCGCGGTTTGTCTTTCGGCGGCAGCCTGATTCGTCCGGAAGCCACGGGTTACGGCTTGGTTTATTTCGCCCAAGCGATGTTGGCGGAAAAAGGTCGTTCCTTTGAAGGTAAAACCGTGATCGTATCCGGTTCCGGTAACGTGGCGCAATACGCTATCGAAAAAGCCCTTCAACTAGGCGCGAAAGTAGTAACCTGTTCCGACAGCTCCGGTTACGTTTACGACGAAGCGGGCTTCACCGCAGAAAAATTAGCGGCTTTATTGGAAATCAAAAACGTTCAACGCGGTCGCGTGAAAGATTATGCGGAAAAATTCGGTTTGAAATATGTTGCCGGTGAAAAACCGTGGAGCGTAAAAGCCGACATCGCATTACCTTGCGCAACACAGAACGAATTAGATTTGGATGCGGCAAAAACCTTAATTGCGAACGGCGTAGAATTGGTGGCGGAAGGGGCGAACATGCCGACCACCATCGAAGCGACCGAAGCGTTCCAGCAAGCGGGCGTGTTGTTCGGGCCGGGTAAAGCGGCGAATGCGGGCGGCGTGGCGACTTCCGGTTTGGAAATGGCACAAGGTTCGCAACGCGAATACTGGACGGCGGAAGTGGTTGACCGAAAATTACACGACATTATGTTGAACATTCACGCCAACTGTAAAAAATACGGTTCCGACGAAAAAGGCAATATCAATTATGTTGTCGGTGCGAATATCGCCGGTTTCGTCAAAGTGGCCGATGCCATGCTGGCTCAAGGCGTTTATTAATCAACGTTCGACCGCACTTCAGTAATAAAGTGCGGTCTAAATTTCTCTTGTTTTTTCATTCGTTATCAATGAAAGAACGGCTCTTTCTTGAGCGCAGAAAAATAAAAGCAACGTGTAAAAAACGTTGCTTTTTTTCCCGCACTTTTGTCTCGATTGTCCTTATTTATCCAATGCCATAGAAAGCAAAGTAAACGGATGCAAACAGGTCAGGTTGCTCGACATATCGATTTGCCATTTACAGGTTTGACATTCGGAAATCACGTAATCCGCGCCGCTTTCGTTAATGGCGTCGAACAAGGATTTGCCGATGGCTTGCGATTTTTCGTAATTTTCCGCTTTGAAACCGTAAGTTCCCGCAATACCGCAACATTGCGACGGCAGCATAATGATTTCCAATCCCGGAATCCGACGCAACACTTCCAGCGTATAAGGCGCCCAACCCGCTTTTTCCACATGGCAGGCGGTGTGATACGCCACTTTCAGATTTAGCGGTTTTAACGGCAGTTTTTTGCCTTGTTGTAATAATTTATACAGATAAACCGTGGCCAAATGAATGTGCGGACGCACTTTTGCGTTGTCTATGCCCAACACGTGATGATATTCCTCGCGCAGGTTCAGAGTGCAACTCGACGCTTCGCCAATTACATCCAGCCCGTTTTCGTCCACCATTTTGCCAATATAATCGGTGTTAAACTGCGCGATTTTCTTCGCCCGTTCGGGGAAACTGTTCACCATTAACGGCAAACCGCAACATTTTTCTTTTTCCAGCAACACCACGCCGATATCCAGGGCGTTGAACACCTCAATCACTTCTTTGCCCAGTTGCGGATTGTTGTAATTCACGTAACAGCCGTGATAATAGGCGATTTTATTTTCGTATTTCGCCTGTTGCGCCGCCATTTTTTTCAAATAGAAATTACGGAACGTGCCGAAAGCATATTTCGGTAAAGTGCGATGTTTACTGACGCCGATAGTTTTTTCCAGCAGGAATTTAGTTGCGTTCAAACCGGTGATAGTATTCACAATCGGTGCCAACGGCGTATTGAGCGAGCCCATAATGTCGGTGTTGCTCAGAATCGCGTCGCGCAGTTTATGTACTAACGGTTTATGCTGACGATCCAAATATTTGTTGCGGGCGCGCACGATAATATCGCCGATTTTCACATCCGACGGGCAGGCCACTTCGCAACGTTTACAATTCAGGCAATATTTCAGCGCTTCGTCATAGAAATCCGCACTTTTCAGGCGCAGACGTTCGCCGTCCGGCCCGGACTGTTTCGGGCCCGGGTAAAGCGGATTCACTTTCGTCACCGGACAAACCGCCGTACAAGCGGTACATTTCAAGCATTGTTCGAAAGATTCGTCGGCATGGGTATGTTGCGTTACGGGTGATTCGAATTCTTTTTGCGCTTTGGCAATGAGTTCCTGAATATTCATATTAGCCCCCGATTTTTTCTGCAATTTTATCCGCCACGGTTAACGCCGTCACCACCGCGACACCCGAACCGCAACCCAGTTCAATGCCGTTGAAACCGCCGATGACCGCGCCCGTCGCATATAAATTATCAAAAAACCGACCGCACTTTTGCACCCGACAATCCGCGTTAATCACCACGCCGGCGGATTGATAAGGTTGCGGCGCGGAGAAACGTTTGGTCGTCCAAGTAAAATGATTGGCCGGATCGAATTGCTCGGATTGTATAATATCCGCACCGAATACCGGTTCGTAAATTTTTTCGAATTCCGCCACCAAGCCGTTGCTGAAGAAACTGCCGGACGCCAATACGTAATTATCCGCCTTTAAAGGCTCGTCTTCGTGCATTTGGGTGAACAGTTTGGTGACGCGATTACCGTCAAATTCGGCCTGTAACGCCCGGTCGCCGTTCATCATCACGCCGCCTAACTGCTCGAAATGCTGACGTAAAATTTTATGCTGACGACCGCCTAATAATGACGGCGGCAGAGTCGGCAGTTCGAATAAAGTGAAATCCGTCGCCGCCTGTAATTCGTTGAAGAAAGCCTGACTGTTTTGCCCGAAACAGGCCGGCAAAAATACGGCGTCCGCGCCGCTTGCCACCTGACGAATTTCATTCACCAAAGACGCTAAGTTTACTTTTTGTTCCAGGGTTTGCGCAATGTGCACACTGCGGAACTCGCGAGATTGCTGGCGTAAGAAATCCAATTCCGGAATCTCCAGGAAGCCGGTTTTAATGTCGCAATGAGCGAATTGCGCCTGCAATTTCAGGTTGTCCGCCAATAATTGCGGTTGGAAATCATGGTAGCCTTCAATGCCCAGAATCACGATATGATGATAAGGGAAAAGCTCGTCCTGTTGCACGGTCGGCACGCTATTCGGAGAAAGCCAGGTACGGCGCAAACCGCCAAGCGGTGTGACGCGCGCGTGATTTTGGTCAAGACCGCCCACCAATCCTAAATTTAATTTAGCCGCCAGTTGCTCAAACTGTTTGGCTTTTGCTAATACGCGTTCAGCGCCCAATTTGGCATAAGGATGCGCGGGCAATTGTTCGGCTAAATTGGCTAAAGTGCGGTCAATTTTTTGCACGTTTTCTCCGTTTGGTAAACGCCCCAATAAATCCATCGAGCCTGTGGAAAAGTCGATTGCCGCCTGCCCGTTATTCACAATCGCACAACGTTTACCCTGTTCCTGCAGCGCAATACCGCAGGTTAATCCCGCCAATCCGCCGCCGATAATCACCACATCAAAATTCATTATTATTCACTCCTTCCACCGCCTGCGGTTGCACATCATTCAGCCCCAGCAAGCTGTAATAAATCCAGCTGGTAAATTCCGATTCACGCATGGCATCGCCCCAGGCGATAGGTTGAATGCCTTTCCAGCGTTCTTCCATAAACGAGGCAAGCTGCAGGGTGGACTGACGCGGTGTCGCCACATCGAAACGCGCCATGAGTCCCGCCGCCCGGCAAGCGCATAATTCCGCCTGACAGGTGCCCATTCCCACGCGGGTACGGCGGCGTAAATCCACCAGATTATTAATATTTAAGTTATCCACAGCATAACGAACTTCACCGGCGGTCACCGCTTCGCATTCGCACACTAAAGAACGATCTAAACGCTCGTTTTCAAGCATCGGTTTAGCGCGGGTACCGTGACGGTAGACGGCGGAACTGCTGATGGTTTTCGGAATGTTGACGATTTTTTTGTTGATTTCGTCGCGGGATTCTTCCGAACCCGGTAAAGTGCGGTCGGCCGTTTCGCATTTTTTATTGACATTGAGTTTTTTACACACTAAATCCGTCGCCCATTCCGCCATCAGGCGATAAGTCATCAGTTTACCGCCGGTGATAGTGATGAATCCTTCCAAACCGTCGCGTTTGGCGTGATCAAGCAGCACAATACCGCGACTGACATTACGACCGGAGGGATCGTCATCGGTCGCCACCAGCGGGCGCACGCCGGCGTAAGCGCGCAGCACCCGAGTGTAGCGCAGGCTCGGCGCCAGTTTTTCACCTTCGCGGAATAAAATGTCCACTTCTTCCGGCGTAACTTCCATGTTATCGATTTGATCATAAGGAATGCGGCTGGATGTAGTACCGATAACACAAATGGTGTCGCCCGGCACTAAAATATCGGCGTCCGCCGGTTTACGGCAACGGTTGATCACTAATTTATTAATGCGGTGGCCCATAACCAGTAACGCGCCTTTCGCCGGAAACATACGAATCTTCAAATCGGCATATTCTGCAATACCTTGTCCCCAGATTCCGCCGGCATTCACCACAACCGGGGCAAAAAATTGCCGTTTCACTGCGTTTTTGTGATCATATACGTTAACGCCGATGACTTTATCGCCTTCGCGAATCAGTCCAATCACTTCACAATAAGTGTAAATCTGCGCACCGTGCTCGGTGGCGTCAATCATATTGGCGGCGGTTAAACGGAAAGGATCGACGGAACCGTCCGGCACGACCACGGCGCCCAGCAATTCGGGATTCACCGACGGCTCCATGTAGCGCGCCAAAGCGGGATCAATCGCGACCGCTTCAATGCCCGACGCAGTACAGGCGTCAATAAAGGTTTTCTGATAATTCAAATCGTCTTCGGGCAATGTGATGAAAAGACCTTTAGTATCGTCCACGCAGTGACGGGCGATGTTTTTTAGGATGAGATTTTCTTTGATACATTCTTCCGCGGATTCCCGATCGTTCACGGCGTAACGTCCGCCACTGTGCAGTAAACCGTGGTTGCGACCGGTCGCTCCGGTGGCAATATCGCGTCGCTCCAACAGCACGCATTTCAATCCGCGTAATGCGCAGTCGCGTGCAATCCCTGCACCGGTCGCGCCGCCACCGATAATAATCACATCCGTACTGACAGGCGAGAAATCACCCGCATTTTTATAAAGAGACGACATTGTCATAAAATGCCCCACAAAGAAAAGAAATGAAGAAAATATAGGTATATATTAGTAGAAATGCGCGTTTTAGAACAGCAAAATGAGCGAAAAAGAATTTATTTTGTGAGGCGGATCACAAATTTTCGTAAAAAAAGGGCAAAATCGCCCTTTTATCAAATAAAAAATAAGTTAGAAAACAGGGCTGAAAACCTGCACGACAGGTTCGGATTGACAGCATTCCAGAAAAATCGGAAAGGCTTTTTGGATATGAGCCGTCGCCAAATGCGCATCTAAATCCGCCCGGCTTTCCCAACGTTCCACAAAAACGAACAAATTGGCGTTTTCGTTATTGCGCTGTAATTCATAGAACAGCACGCCTTTGTCTTTCATAGTGTGTTCGGTCAGCTCACGGCATGCGGCTAAAAAATCCGCCACCTTTTCGGTTTTCACCTGAAAGCTGGCAAGAACGGTAATCGACATATTTTTCTCCTATTAAGAAAAATCCGACCACAAAAGTGCGGTCGGATTTTATTACGTTTTTTTCGCGTTACCCAATTACATTGCCTGAGTGAATGTACGAGTAATCACGTCTTGTTGCTGTTCGCGGGTTAATGAGTTAAAACGAACGGCATAACCTGAAACGCGAATGGTTAATTGCGGATATTTTTCAGGATGATCGATAGCATCTAACAATGTTTCGCGATTCAATACGTTCACATTTAAGTGCTGACCGCCTTCCACCGTCGCTTCGTGGTGGAAATAACCGTCCAATAAACCAGCAAGATTACGTTTTTGTGCGTCGCTGTCTTTACCTAACGCATTCGGTACGATTGAGAAGGTATATGAAATACCGTCTTTCGCGTAAGCAAACGGCAGTTTAGCCACAGACGTTAATGACGCCACCGCACCTTTTTGGTCACGACCGTGCATTGGGTTGGCACCCGGTCCGAACGGAGCGCCCGCACGACGACCGTCCGGCGTATTACCGGTTTTCTTACCGTATACCACGTTGGATGTGATAGTCAGGATAGATTGTGTCGGTGTCGCATTGCGGTAAGTTTTGTGTTTTTGAACTTTCTTCATGAAACGTTCAACCAAGTCAACCGCTAAGTCATCAACGCGCGGATCGTTGTTACCGAATTGCGGATATTCGCCTTCGATTTCGAAGTCAATCGCTACATTTGAAGCCACCACATTGCCGTCTTTATCTTTGATGTCGCCGCGAATCGGTTTCACTTTCGCATATTTGATTGCGGATAAAGAGTCCGCCGCTACGGAAAGACCGGCGATACCGCAAGCCATTGTACGGAATACGTCGCGATCGTGGAACGCCATCAATGCCGCTTCATAAGCATATTTATCGTGCATGAAGTGGATGATGTTCAATGCGGTAACGTACTGCGTCGCCAACCAGTCCATGAAGCTGTCCATGCGTTCGATTACGGTATCGAAATTCAATACTTCGTCGGTAATCGGTGCAGTTTTAGGACCGACCTGCATACCGTTTTTCTCATCGATACCGCCGTTGATTGCGTATAACATTGTTTTCGCCAAGTTTGCGCGGGCGCCGAAGAACTGCATTTGTTTACCCACAACCATCGGCGATACGCAACATGCGATGGCATAGTCGTCGTTGTTAAAGTCCGGACGCATTAAATCGTCGTTTTCGTATTGTACGGATGAAGTGTCGATAGATACTTTCGCACAGAAACGTTTGAACGCTTCAGGCAATTGTTCGGACCAAAGAATGGTTAAGTTCGGTTCCGGAGAAGTACCCATGGTGTATAAAGTGTGTAATACGCGGAAGCTGTTTTTAGTCACTAACGGACGACCGTCTAAGCCCATCCCTGCGATGGTTTCCGTTGCCCACATCGGGTCGCCTGAGAATAATTGATCGTATTCAGGCGTACGTAAGAAACGAACCATACGTAATTTCATCACTAAATGGTCCATTAATTCCTGGGCTTCCTGTTCCGTGATTAAACCGCGTTTTAAGTCGCGTTCGATATAAATATCCAGGAAGGTTGAAGTACGACCGAACGACATTGCCGCACCGTTTTGTGATTTAACCGCCGCCAGATAGGCAAAATATGTCCATTGGATGGCTTCTTTTGCATTCATTGCAGGACCGGAAATGTCGTAACCGTAAGAAGCCGCCATTTCTTTAATTTTGCCTAATGCACGGTGTTGTTCGGCAATTTCTTCGCGTAATTGAATGGTTGCCTGGATATCTTCGCCCGCTTCCAAACGCGGTTGTAATGAATCGAATTGGGCTTTTTTATCCTTCATTAAATAATCGATACCGTATACGGCCAAACGACGATAGTCACCGATAATACGACCGCGACCGTAAGCGTCCGGCAAACCGGTTAACACGCCTGATTTACGGCAACGTAAAATGTCCGGCGTATAAACGTCGAATACGCCTTGGTTATGGGTTTTACGGTATTCGGTGAAAATGAATTCCACTTTCGGATCCAAAGTACGACCGTAAACCTGACAAGAACCTTTGATCATTTTAATCCCGCCGAACGGCATGATTGCGCGTTTTAACGGAGCATCGGTTTGTAAACCGACGATTTTTTCCAAATCTTTGTTGATATAACCGGGTTTGTGAGAAGTGATGGTTGACGGCGTGTGCTCATCAAAGTCTAACGGTGCGTGAGTTTTGTTTTCGATTTTGATGCCTTCCATCACAGCGTTCCACAATTCAGTGGTCGCCGGAGTCGCATCGGCAAGGAATGACTCGTCACCTTCATACGGAGTATAGTTTTTTTGGATGAAGTCGCGTAAATTCACGCCTTCTTGCCATTCACCGGGAACAAATCCTTCCCATGCTTTTTGTTGAGCTTCAGTTAATTGAGCCATTGTAATACTTCCTTTTTTAGTATTGATAATGAAACCTTGTAAGTGCGGTCAAAAATTACCGCGTTTTCGCACTTACCCCAAACTTTAGTGAGCATGCGGTTTATTGGTGTACCACTGCAATAACGCCACACAAATTCCGCCGCCCGCCAGGTTACCTAATGTCACCGGAATTAAATTCTTCACAATAAAATGGTAGACATCCAAATCCGCAAATTGTTCAGGATTTAACCCGATCGCCTGCCAGAAATCAGGCGTACTGAAATGAGCCGTAATGATGCCCATCGGAATCATAAACATATTCGCCACGCTGTGCTCGAACCCTGACGCCACGAATAAACCGATCGGTAAAATCTGAATAAACGCCTTATCCGTTAAGGTTTTACCGGCATAGGTCATCCATACCGCCAGACACACCATAATGTTACACAAAACGCCCAGCGCAAAGGCTTCGGACCAAGTATGGTGAATTTTATGCTGCGCCGTGGTTAAAATCGTTAAACCCCATTGACCGTTTGCCGCCATGGTTTGACCGCCCATCCAAATTAAGCCGACAATACACAAACCGCCGACAAAATTCCCGCAATACACCACAATCCAGTTTCGCACCATTTGAAAGGTGCTAATCCGATTATTGGCACGGGCAACGGTGGTCATTGTGGATGAAGTAAACAGTTCGCAACCGCACACCACAACCATAATAACGCCTAATGAGAACACCAAGCCGCCCACCAATTTGGTCAATCCCCAGGGTGCGCCGGCAGAACCGGTCTGAGTAGTGGTATAAAATACAAACGCAAGTGCAATAAAAGCACCGGCGGAAATAGCGGAAAGAAAAGAATAGAATTGATTTTTCGTCGCTTTATAAGCACCGACGTCTTCGCCGATTTGCGCCATCTGAGCGGGGGTTGCCGCCACCGTTGACAAATTTTCTTCGGGTTTCACAGAGATACCTTATTCTAGTTATTTTAAATTATTCTACTGAATTTATCCGTCAGTCACAAATTAAAAAATTTTTGAAATCTTATAAATTTTTTTAATTATAGAGCATCGGATCAATAAATCAAAAAGGATTTAACCACTAAAAACCAGAAACTTGAGCTTGATCAAAATCTTCCTGATCAAAATTGCGTTTTCGCTCAATTTCTGATAAAAAGTGCGGTCAATAACCGCTGATTTTTAAACGAAATCAACCCGATAAAAAAGGAGCAATCTTATGGCGGAAGAAACAATTTTCAGTAAAATTATTCGCAAAGAAATTCCGGCGGATATCGTTTATCAGGACGAGCTCGTCACCGCATTCCGCGATATCGCGCCGCAAGCCAAAACTCACGTGTTAATCATTCCTAACAAGCTGATCCCGACCGTTAACGACGTCACCGCCGAAGACGAAGCGACGTTAGGCCGTCTGTTTACCGTGGCGGCAAAAATTGCCGAAGCGGAAGGCATTGCAAAAGACGGTTATCGTTTAATCGTCAACTGCAATAAACACGGCGGACAGGAAGTATTCCACATTCATATGCATTTGGTCGGCGGTGAACCCTTAGGAAAAATGCTGGCGAAATCATGATGAAAAAAACGTTGCTTTTTGTGACCGCACTTTTGCTGACGGCCTGTTCCTCCCGACCGAATTTAGTGCACACGCACGACCCGATTTTAAACATCACCGCCGGGCTTAATCCGTTCATTGAAGCAAGCGTCAGCGATAATTCGGCTTGGGTGAAAAACAAAACCGACGCGCCGCTAGCCGTGCGTTACGATATTTTCTGGTATGCGGAAAACGGCGTCACCCAACCAATCAGCGCCACGCAGGAAGCTTACAGCGGCAGTTTGTTGTTGAATCCGCAACAAAAATACGCCCTGCCGTTGCAAAAACCGACGCCGGAAAGCGTGAATTACCGTCTTTATTTGCGAAACTAATATGTCCACATTACTTATCGACCTGAAAGATCAAACTTTGCACCAGGAAGAAGTCGAACGGCTTGAACATCCGTTGGTGGCCGGATTGATTCTGTTTACCCGAAATTTTTACGATCGCGAACAAATTCAGGCATTAATCAAAGACATCCGCCGGCGGGTTAAAAAACCGTTGCTTATCACGGTAGATCAGGAAGGCGGACGGGTACAACGCTTCCGTGAAGGGTTCACCAAACTGCCCGCCATACAAGCTTTCGCGGCCTTGATTCGGGAACCGGCGCGGCAACTCGCCATGGCAAAAGAAGCCGGCTGGCAAATGGCGGCGGAAATGACGGCATTGGATATTGATCTCAGCTTTGCGCCGGTATTGGATTTGGGACACCAATGCAAAGCCATCGGCGATCGCAGCTTCTGCGACGACGCGGAATCCGCCGTTCCTTTGGCAACCGCCTTTATCGACGGCATGCACGCCGCCGGCATGGCAAGCACCGGCAAACATTTCCCCGGACACGGACAGGTTTTGGCTGACAGCCACCTGGAAACGCCTTTCGACGACCGCCCGAGCGCCGTTATTTTCGAACGGGATATTCAACCGTTCCAGCAACTCATCGCTCAAAATAAATTGGACGCCGTCATGCCGGCGCACGTTATTTACACCGATTGCGACGATCAGCCCGCCAGCGGTTCAAAATACTGGTTACAGGACATCTTGCGTCAAAAACTGGGCTTCAAAGGCGCCGTTTTCTCCGACGATCTCGGGATGAAAGGCGCCGGTTTCATGGGCGATTTTGTCGCCCGCAGCGAAAAAGCCCTCAACGCCGGCTGTGATTTGCTGTTGCTGTGCAACGAACCCGACGGCGTCGTACAAGTACTGGACAAGCTAAAACTTAACGAAAGCCGACCGCACTTTGAAGCCCGCCAACAGCGGTTACAGACATTATTTAAGCAGAAAACCTTTAACTGGAACGAATTGACTCAAACCGCCAGATGGCGGGAAAATTCGAAAAAATTAACCGCACTTCAGGAACAATGGCAATCGGTTTGATCTTACTTTCTTTGCTTCGCCAAAGGCGCCATACTTTTCTTTGCCTGCACAAAGAAAAGTATGCAAAAGAAAGTGCACCCCGACTTCGGTTCTGTTCTTCGCTTGATTGAAATTTTCTTCACGGAAAATAAGTAAACTCGCTACGCTCAAACAAACTTATTTTCCTAAAAATTTCAAGTCGCTCAGGCACCTCAGACGGGGTCCATTAGAGTTTTACAATAAAAGTGCGGTCAAATTTTTGAACGTTTTTTTACAATTAATAAAAAAACTATAAATTTAGATGAACAAGCGGTTCCCCTTTTTGCCATCCGAAAACGATGAAATTTGTGGAAAATCTTGTTTGTCTGAGCGCGCAAGTTAACAAGATTTTCGTGAAGCAAATTTCACTATTTTCAAGAAACAAGACAAAACGAACGCCTTTCTTTGGCGAGACAAAGAAAAGCAGAAATGACAGAATTCAATCTCAATAACCAAATTACCCAAATGATCACCTGCCCCCACTACCAAACCCGAACCTGCACTTCCTGCCAATGGCTCGAAACGCCGTATGACGCCCAATTAACGCGGAAACAAATCCATCTGAAACAACAAATTTCGGCATTGGATCAATCTCAACTTGAATGGACGGCGCCGTTTCAGTCGGCGCAATCCGGCTTTCGCAATAAAGCCAAAATGGTGGTGAGCGGTGCGGTGGAACGACCGGTTTTGGGGATTATCAATGAACAAAACCAAGCGACGGATTTAACGGATTGTCCGCTTTATCCCGCTCGTTTTCCCGACATTTTTTCCGTGCTGAAGGATTTTATCGGACGGGCCGGGTTAGTGCCTTATAACATTGCCAAACAAAAAGGTGAGCTGAAATATATTTTGCTGACGGAAAGTCGCATCAATCAAAAACTGATGTTACGCTTCGTGTTGCGATCCGAAGCGAAATTGCGGTTAATACAACGGGAACTGGCGGGATTATTGACAAAATTACCCGATTTAACCGTGGTCACGGCGAACATTCAACCGCAACACGCGGCGATTCTGGAAGGCGAAAAAGAGATTTTTCTCACCGAACAACAGGTGCTGGAAGAACGATTCAACGGCATTCCGTTGTTCATTCGCCCGCAAGGCTTTTTCCAGACTAATCCCGTCGTCGCCGAAGGTTTATACGCCACGGCGCAGAATTGGGTAAAAGATTTGCCGGTGAATCGGTTGTGGGATTTGTTCTGCGGCGTGGGCGGATTCGGTTTACATTGCGCCGCGGCGTTGCAGGCGAACAATCCCGGCGTGGCGCTGACGGGCATTGAAATTTCGCCTTCCGCCGTTTATTCCGCCACCTTATCGGCGCAAAAGTGCGGTCTGAAAAACGTGCGTTTTCAATCCCTCGACGCCGCCAATTTCGCTTTGAATCAGGATGACGGCAAACCGGATTTGGTCATCGTCAATCCGCCCCGTCGCGGCATCGGCAAGCCGCTGGCGGAATTTCTTAACAATCTGCGCCCGCAATTTCTGCTTTATTCCAGCTGCAACGCCGTCACCATGGGAAAAGATTTGCAATCTCTCACCCATTACCAAATGCGGAAAATCCGGCTGTTCGACATGTTCCCGCACACCGCGCATTATGAAGTGCTGACATTGTTAACGCTGAAATAACGCACTTCAAGTGCGGGAAAAAAACACATCGTTTTTTCACCGCACTTTTCCTATGGAAAACCGTTATTCCGCTAATTCACGCATAACCTTAATCAGATCGGATTTGCCTTCAAAACCGATGCCCGGCAATTCCGGCATGACGATGTGACCGTCTTCCACCCGGACGGAATCCGGGAAACCACCGTAAGGTTGGAACAAATCCGGATAGCTTTCGTTACCGCCCAAACCCAGCCCGGCGGCGATATTGAGCGACATTTGATGGCCGCCGTGCGGAATACAACGCGACCACGACCAGCCGGCGTCTTTCACCACTTTCAGCGTTCTGAGATATTCCACCAAGCCGTAGGAAAGGGCGCAGTCGAATTGCAAATAATCACGGTCCGGGCGCATGCCGCCGTAACGTAACAGATTGCGTGCTTCATGATGAGAGAATAAATTTTCACCAGTCGCCATCGTACCCGGATAGAATTCCGACAATGCAGCTTGCAAAGCATAATCCAGCGGATCGCCCGCTTCTTCATACCAGAACAGCGGGTATTGACGCAGCATTTTGGCGTAGGCGATAGCGGTTTCCAAATCAAAACGACCGTTGGCGTCCACCGCCAGTTGCGCGTCACCGTCGATTTCCTGTAATACCGCTTCAATACGGCGTTGATCTTCTTCTAATGAGGCGCCGCCGATTTTCATTTTTACTACGTTATAACCGCGATGAATATAGCCGCGCATTTCCTGCTGTAAAGCTTTCAAATCTTTACCCGGATAATAATAACCGCCGGCAGCGTACACGAAAATACGCGGATTGGCTTGGATTCCTTCGCGATCAGCTAATAATTGGAACAACGGTTTTTGCGCAATTTTCGCCACCGCGTCCCAAATCGCCATATCCAAGGTGCCGACCGCCACCGAACGTTCGCCGTGCCCACCCGGTTTTTCATTCGTCATCATTACATCCCAGATGCGGTGCGGATCGAGATTGTCGCCTTTGTCGTTCAGCAAACTGTCAGGATCGGCTTTGAGAATGCGGTCGCGGAAGCGGTCACGAATCAAACCGCCCTGCCCGTAACGTCCGTTGGAGTTAAAGCCGTAGCCCACCACGCGGCGCCCGTCAATCACGACATCGGTCACCACGGCAACCATACTGCAGGTCATTTGACTGAAATCGATATAGGCGTTTCGGATAGGGGAAGAAATAGGTTTGGTAACTTCAAGAATATCGGTAATACGCATAGTATCCTCCTTTAAAAAGCAACAAGATTTATGCATAAATTGCATAACTACAGGATTGTAAATATAATTTAGAAAAGATTTTATTTATCTTTTCCATTTAATTTTCATTGTGAATATTAAATATCGAAATGATCTTCGTCCAATGTTAATCAGGAATGCTGTCATGCAAGATTTTCATAACTTAGAGATAACATGGTTGAAAGACTGTATTGTGCTGGCCGAAAAACTGAATTTTTCGCAAGCAGCGACGACACGTTATGTAACACAGTCGGCATTTAGCCGTCGGATTCAAGCATTGGAACAATGGGTCGGCACACCGCTGTTTGTTCGTAATCGACGAGGTGTGCAGCTAACCCCGGCAGGAGAAAAGTTTTGTTCGAAAGTGCCGGAAATTCTAAGAATAATCGATAATACCCGAAATGAGGCGCTGGATATGGCGGATAAGAATCGCTCCGATGTAGTTATTGCCGCCACCCATTCCTTATCATTTTCATTTTTTCCGGAATTATTACGACACAACCATGATATCGCTCGTTTCGGGGCGTTTCGTTTGCTTTCCGACACGTTACATGCATGCGAACGTACGCTGTTACAGGGACAATCACAATTTCTGCTTTGTCATTATCATCCCTATATGCAGCTCAACTTATCGCCGGAAAACTTTTCCAGTCTGCGTTTAGGCGTTGATAGATTGATTCCGTACAGCAAAACCGGAAAGAACGACCGACAGCCTTTATGGGCAATCGATAATGAGAAGAAAATTCCTTATTTGTCCTTTAGTAAGGAATCAGGAATCGGGCGAATTATCGCCAATACGGCGGCAATCAATCGAATCGGCGATAAGCTGAAACTGGCATTCACCTCTGATTTGGCCGCTACACTGCTGGCGATGGTGAAAGCCGGAGACGGCGTAGCATGGCTACCGGAAACGCTGGCGGAACAAGACGTTAAAAACGGTGATATTATAGCGGCAACGGAAAACCCCGATTTCCGACTGCCCATTGAAATCCGGCTATACCGCTCGACAGAGAAAATGCGTAAAACGGTCGAAGCCTTATGGGATATTTTTATTCAATCGGCGATATAACCTGTTATATTGATAAGCGCTCCAAAAAACTTCAAATTTTTTCACCGCACTTTTCCTCAAGCCGATGTTTTTTCCAGTAGAAAATCAATCCATGCCCGCACGCGGCCGGCTTTCTGACTGTGTTGCATATAAAACAAAAACAGCTCGGGATATTGCGTCCAGTGCTTTTCCAGCACGGGTATAAATTTTTCGCGGTCGTGCAGCGCGTTAACCACCGGCTCGAACAACTGTCCCAGCGCCACGCCCTGCCGCACGGAATCCAGCTCGACCATCACATTATTGGTCACAATAGCGTGCGGCATGTCCACCAAAATTTCTCTGCCGTCCTGATTTAAGGTCAACGGATAGATACGATTTGCCGTAACAAAGCGATAACCCAGCAGTTTATGACGGCTTAAATCCTGTAAGGTTTCCGGCTTGCCGTATTTCCGAATATAGTTTTCCGACGCATAAAGCCCCAACCGTACCGGATCGAGCAATTTTTTGGCCACAACATTTTGTTCCAGCCTGTCGCCGAAACGAATGCCCACATCAAAACCTTCTTTTACGATATCCACAATGCCGTCATTCACGGAAATTTCCAGCCGAATATCGGGATAACGCCGGCAAAATTCGGCAAAATACGGTTTGACGACCAATAAATACGCAATCGAAGAGGTTGTCACCCGCACCAAACCGGAAGGCTTCAGGGTTAAATCGCGAACGGACTCCATGGCCGAATCCAGCCCTTGAATTATATCCCGGGTGGAATCGAACAACCGTTGTCCCGCTTCCGTCAACTCCATTTTGCGAGTGGTGCGGGTAAACAACGGCAAACCGAGATGGCGTTCCAACAGTTTCAGCGCGTTACTTACCGCCGGCGGGGCGATTTCCAGCTTTCTTGCCGCCGCCGCGATAGATCCTTCGTTAACGATTTCATGAAAATAAGTGAGATAACCGTAAATTGAGCCCTGCATAGTATTATTAACTTTTCCTTAAAAGTGAATTATCTATTGGAAATCTTATCATATTAATTTAATTCTTTATAATGCCTGCCATCGAACGACGAACGTCGTTTGTTTAACCGTTATTAACGAACATTTTTAAGGAAAAGATTATGAAACATTCAATGATTAAAACTCTTACTTTCGCATTCGTCACCGCGGCATTCGCCACACAGGCCAGCGCAGCGAGCCATATGGAACGCCAAATTACGCGCGATATTTCAAACCAAACTCATCGTGCGGTGAAAGTGGAAACCAATCGTTACGATGCGCTAAAAACGGCGTTAAACACGAAATTAAATCAGTTAAATCAAGCTTCCGACATGGCGACGTTCAACCGCTTAGCAACCGACGCAAAAGAATTGGCGCAACAGGCGAAGGCGGCAATAAAAGCGCAGGCTTTCGATTTCGGCGAATCAGCCGATAACCGTCGGGCGCAATTGGACGCAACTTACGCCGGCTGGAAACTGAACAAACTTATCGACAGCCTGGAACAAGCCGCGACGCAATCGGATTTAACCGCGGCAAAAACGGAAATCCGTTCTCATATTTAAAAATTAAGGCGGATTAATCCGCCCGATATAAAATTGCGATCAAAGTGCGGTAAAAAAATCTCACGTTTTTTCACCGCACTTTTGCATTAGACGGAATCGTTTTCTAATAAAGGCCGAATGTCGGGCATCACGCCGCGCCATAAATAGAAGGAATGGGCGGCCTGTCCCACCAGCATGCCGAATCCGTCGCTGATATTTTGCACGCCGAGAGATTTCGCCCAGGCAACGAACGGCGTGTCTTTGCCTTTAGCGTATTGCATATCGTAAACGGCGCCCGCCAGACGCAAAATTTCGGGATCGATATTCAGGGTTTTACCTTGTAAACCGAGAGAAGTAGCGTTAATCACCAAATCAAATTTTTGCCGCGGAATATCGCTGAGTCCGGCCGCTCGAATGTTGCCGTAAGAGAGAAATTTATCAACCAAATGCTGTGCTTTGGCTAACGTGCGGTTGGAAACGGTGATATTCTGCCGCGCCCGTAATAAAGGTAATAACACGCCTTTTGCGGCGCCGCCGGCACCGAGAATTAACACCGATTGATCCGGTTTCAGCCAGCCCAAACGCGCCAAATCGCTGACTAAACCGGCGCCGTCGGTATTATCGGCATATAAACAGCCGTTATCTAAACGTTTCAACGTGTTGCAAGCTTCCGCGGCTAAAGCGCGCTCGCTGTATTCGTCGGCCAAATCATAAGCCCGCTCTTTAAACGGCGCGGTAATATTACAGCCTTGGGCGCCGTTGGCAAAAAAGCTTAGCAGCTCAATTTCGAACCGTTCGGGATCGCCCAATATGGCTTCATATTCCATGTTTTGTTGGGTCTGTTCGGCGAAAATCTTGTGAATTTGGGGGGATTTGCTGTGTTTAACGGGATTGCCCCAAACCGCATAGTAGTCCATGTTTAACCTTCTCTGAATAATTGATCTGTGAGTAAATCTCTAATTTCCGACGGTTTTTCCGCTTTACCCACAGCATAATCTAACACCGGAAAAAACTCGCCGAATTGCGACCGCACTTCATCAGCGCTTTTGCAAGGCGGTAAACCGGATAAATTTGCGCTGGTGGACGTTAAGGCAAAACCGGTTAAGCGGCAAAGTTCGGCTATTGCGGGATGATCACTGATGCGTACCGCAATGTTGTTAAATTGTCCCTTAATCAATTCGGGAGTGGCTTTTTTTGCCGGCACCACCCAGGTTACGGGATGTGGATAACTTGCCGTTAAACGGCGGATTTGATCGGCAGTTAACCGTTCGGTATCAACAAAAGGCAATAAATAAGTCAAATTCGGCGCAACCAGAATCAAGCCTTTTTCCATCGGGCGCCGTTTCAAATTGAGCAATTTTTTGACCGCACTTTCGCTCAGCGGATTACAACCCAAACCGAATACCGCCTCGGTGGGATAGGCAACCACTTGATTTTGTTTTAATTTTTCAGCGATTTCAGTGAAATTCATAGTTCTTTGCTAAATTGATGTTTACAGCTTTTGTTCAGGCAAACAAAAACGCGGTGGGTTTCCGTTTGTTTTTTTAATACCACCGGCGAACCGCCGCATTGCGGACAGCCGACAGCGTAAAGTTTGCCGGAAACGGTGAATTTACAGGCGGGAAAACGGTTACAACCGTAAAAGCTTTTGCCCCGGTGTCCGCGTCGCGCCACCAATTCGCCTTTTTTACATTCGGGGCAGGGAAAGCTTTCTTGCGCGGATTCCGCTTCGTCATGCACCACGAAACGACAGTCCGGATAACCGCTGCAACCGATAAACATGCCGTAATTACCCGTTTTAAGCTGCAAATTTTTACCGCATTCGGGACAGATTTCGTCCAATTGTTTCAGGATTTTGCTTGCGTTATAAGGCTGTAACGGCTTGAGATAATCACAATTCGGATAGCCCGAACAGCCCAAAAACAAACCTTTCTTGCTTTGCCGGATTTGCAGCGGCGAACCGCATTGCGGGCAAAGTTCCTGATGTCTGGTGTGTTCGAAAAGCGCGGATGTCATCAACCTGTTCTCATAAAAAATAGTCACTTGATTTTACCTGTTTTCGTTTATACTACAACCTAAAACGAAGGAATTTTTATGCAACGACTTCTCGAAAATCCTTATTTATTGACCGCACTTTTGCTGGCGCTATTGTGTCTTGTTTTGCTGTTTATGCTGATGCGCCGCAGTCGCGATGTGCAGGAATTACAACAGGATTTAACTAAAAATATTCAGGATTACAATCGGCTGGCGGATAAATTTGACGCGCTGGGTGAATTGAAAAGTCAGCAGGATTTGGCGGCGGCGCGGTTTCAGACCAGCAACGATTATTTGCGCAATGAAATCGCCGAGCGGGATTTGGCATTACAGACGGAACGCCGGGAACTCGAAAAAACTCGCGAAAAACTGACCGCACTTTCACAGGAATTAACCGCGTTTAAGATTAAGCTGTCGGAAAAAGAGAAAAATTTTGCGGAACAACAACAAACTTTTGCGCAATCCAAACAACAGCTTTCGGTGGAATTTCAGAATCTGGCGAATCGTATTCTGGAGGAAAAATCCCAATCGTTCAGTCAATCCAATCAAACCGCGTTGGATGCTTTGCTGAAGCCGTTTCGCGAACAGATTGAAGGATTCCAGAAACGGGTGAATGAAATTCATTCGGAAAATGTGAAAGGTAATACGGCGCTGGAATCGGAAATTAAAAAAGTGCTCGACATCGGGCTTGCCATGTCTCAGGAAGCGAATAATCTGACGTCCGCCCTGAAAGGCGAAAAGAAAACCCTCGGCAACTGGGGCGAAGTACAGCTTGAACGGGCGCTGCAATCGGCGGGCTTGGTGAAGGACGAACATTACCGCTCACAGGCGCATTTTAAAGATCAGCACGGCAAAAATAATTATCCGGATTTTGTGGTGTATTTGCCCGATAACAAACATTTGATTATCGACAGCAAAATGTCGCTGGTGGCTTATGAAAGTGCGGTCGGCTGCGACGATGAATCGCAGCGTGCGCAATTTATGCGCGAACATTTGAAAGCCGTGCGCAATCACATTAATGATTTGTCGCAAAAGGATTACAGCAACCTGATCGGCATGCGCAGTCCGAATTTCGTGCTGATGTTTATTGCGGTGGAACCCGCTTATATCGAAGCCATGAAAGCCGATGCGGATTTGTTTAATTTCGGTTATAACAAAAACGTCATTTTGGTGTCTTATACCACGCTCATGCCGATTCTGCGCACGGTGGCGAATTTATGGCGGATGGAACGGGGTAACGAAGAAGCCCGTGAAATCAGCGAACGCGCCGGCGAAATTTACAATCAGATTTGTCTGGTGGCGGAACGCTTGGCGAAACTCGGCGCGACGCTTTCCAGCGTCAGCAGTCGTTATAACGAAACGGTTACCGCTTTGGTGGGACAACAGGGTTTAGCGGGCAAAGTGGAACGCTTTAAGGATTTATCGGCAAAAGCCAATAAAACCTTGCCTAAAGTGGAATTGCTGCATAACGATATTGATACGGACAAATTGTTGGTGGTGAAAGCCGTTGACGATAAGCCCGAACTTTGATGTTATTTTTTATTGATTATTTTAAGGAATGAAAGAAATGGATTATCCGGAAAGCAAAAAAACGGAAGAAAAAATGGCGAAATACCGACGTAAATCGAACGTTATCGGACAGATTATTTTTGCCAGTCGCTGGTTGCAGTTGCCGATTTATTTGGGATTAATTGTGGTTCAAGGGATTTATGCTTATAAATTCATCAAATCCCTGTGGGAATTGCTGTCCACCATCAACGAACTGGACAGCAACGCCATCATGCTTTCGGTGCTGAATTTAATCGATGTGGTGATGATTGCCAATTTACTGGTGATGGTGGTTATCGGCGGTTATGAAATTTTCGTGTCGAAACTGAACACGGAAGATCATCCCGACGAACCTGAATGGCTGGATCACGTTAACGCCTCGGTGCTGAAAGTGAAATTATCCATGTCGATCATCAGCATTTCGTCCATTCATTTGCTGCAAACCTTCGTGAACGCCGCCAATATGCCGGAAAAAACCATGATGTGGCAGTTATTGCTGCACCTCGGTTTCTTAATATCCGCCGTGGCGATGGCTTATACCGACAAAGTGCTTTACAGCACCAGTCATCACGGGCATTAAAGCCGGTCAAAAACGTTCATTTTTTTGCCCGCACTTTTAACAAATAAAAAAGTGCAGGCGATTTTTAACGAGTTTTTTAGCTTTGTAACCAAAACGTCACCGGGCCGTCATTGGTCAGGCTGACTTTCATTTCCGCCGCGAATTCGCCCGTTGCCACCTGAATTTTTTCGCCGCATTTTTGCACGAAATAACCGTAAAGTTCGTCTGCTAAAGCCGGGTCGGCACCTTTGGAAAAACTCGGGCGTAATCCCCGTTGGGTGTCGGCGACCAAGGTGAATTGCGAAACCACCAGCAGTTCGCCGCCCGCCTGTTGCACGTTTAAATTCATTTTATCGTTTTCGTCGCCGAACACGCGGTAATTCAGCACTTTTTCCGCCAATTTATCGGCGCGCATTCTGTCGTCGTCTTTTTCCACGCCGAGCAAAACCAACAATCCCTTACCGATTTTTCCCACGGTTTTTCCGTTTACATCCACTTGCGCCTGCGTGACGCGTTGAATCAGCGCTATCATTTTTCATCCTTAATCCGTTCCGAATTGAAATTTTCCGCCCGAATAAGCGGCAATTCGTCCAAAACCGCCGCCAGTTGCGCGCCCAATAAAATAAACAGCCAGCTTAATTGCAGCCACAAAAGCATGAGCGGCAAGGTCGCCATCGCGCCGTAAATTAATTGATAAGAAGGAAAAGTGGTGATGTACCACATAAAAGCCTTTTTGCCCAACGTGAAGAAAACGGCGGCGACCAACGCGCCGGCGGCGGCATGTTTCATGTTGATTTTTTTGTTCGGAACAAGGGCGTAAATCAGGGTAAAACTGAGCCAGGTGAGAATGAAGGGGACAAAGCTCAGCAGCTTGATGCCGAACGGTAAATTCAGTTCACCGCGAAACGGGCTTAAATTGGCCACATAAGTGCTGATGGCAATGCTGACACCAATAATAATCGGGCCGAGCGTTAAAATGGTCCAATAAACCGCAAAGGAAAACAGGGTGCTGCGTTTGGGCGTTCGCCAAATGCCGTTGAGGGAATTGTCGATGGAATGAATCAGCATTAAGGCGACCAAAATCAGACTGATAATGCCGACAGCGCTCATCTTTTTTGAATTCTGCACGAATTCGTCAATATACTGCCCTACGATATCGCCGGCGGACGGAGCAAAGTTGGTGAAAATAAATTCTTTTAAGACGCCGGTGACGTCATGGAATATAGGAAAAGCGGAAAAAATAGAAAAAAACACCATAATTAACGGCACAATGGCAAGCATGGTGCTGTAAGTCAAGGATCCCGCTTCCAGCAAAAGTTTATTTTGATTAAAACGCGACCAGAATATTTTGCCGAAGTCGGCAAGCGCGACGTATGTCATATTCATAAATAGGCCCCGCAGCAATGTTTGAATTTTTTGCCCGAACCGCATAAACAGGGCTGTTTCCGATCGGGCAAATCCAAGGTGGGATCGGCAAAATACCAGCGTCCGTCAATTTTCACGAACAGAGAGTTTTCATGATGCGCTTGTTTTTCGCCGTTTACCGTAAAAAATGCGTTAAATTCCACCGTGCCGTGGATTTTGGACACCGCAGGCTGATGACGCAGGATCTGCAATCCCGCCCATGCCGTGCTGTCCGCCCAATTCTGCAATAAGGTTCTGTCCAATTGCGCCTGTTGATTCGGCACCGTGGTTTGAATCACATAATCAATATTTTTCAACACGTAAGCGCAATAACGGGAACGCATTAACCGTTCCGCCGTTTGCGGATAAATTTTAAATAAATGAAACGGTTGACAACAATCGGCATAAGCGAGGCCCGATTGACAAGGACAAAGTGCGGTCATAATTTCTCCTTTTTTCTCGGGGTAGGATAGCATAAAATACGGCATATTTAATCGACAAATAACTGTGTTATCCGGCAAAACCGATGATAAAAAACGTTGATTTTTCCGACCGCACTTTTCAATAAAAAGGATGATTTATGAGCATTTACCCTATCGCGCGCAATTCCCGAGGAGAAACCTTCGGCATTCACAAAAAAATGGCAAACCGCCACGGCTTGATCGCCGGTGCGACGGGGACGGGGAAAACCGTCACCTTGCGCAAATGTGCGGAAGCCTTCAGTGACGACGGCGTTCCGGTTTTCCTGGTAGACGTAAAGGGCGATTTGTCGGGGCTCTGCCAAAAAGGCGCTTTGCAGGGGAAAATTGCCGAACGGGTGGAAAGTTTTGAATTGGGCGGCGAAGCCTATTTGGACAGTTATCCCGTCTCGTTTTGGGATGTGTTCGGCGACAGCGGTATTCCGTTGCGCACCACGATTTCGGAAATGGGACCGATGTTGCTTGCGCGTCTGCTTAATCTGAACGACACGCAAGAAGGTTTGTTAAACATCCTGTTCCGTGTGGCGGACGATAAAGGTTTGCTGTTGACGGATTTAAAAGACCTGCGTGCCATGTTGAAATTTTTGGCGGATAACGCCAAAGAATTTCAACTGCAATACGGCAATATTTCCGCCGCCAGCGTGGGCGCCGTTCAACGAGCCTTACTGACGTTGGAAAATCAGGGCGCGGACAAATTATTCGGCGAGCCGGCGCTGAATCTGGAAGACTGGCTGCAAACCCGCGACGGAAAAGGCGTAATTAACATATTGAATTCGGAAAAACTGATTAATTCGCCGAAAATGTACGGCGCATTTCTATTATGGCTGATGGCGGAATTATTCGAACGCTTGCCGGAAGTAGGCGATCCGGACAAACCGAAATTCGTCATGTTCTTCGACGAAGCCCATTTGTTGTTCGACGATGCGCCGGCGGTGCTGGTGGAAAAAGTGGAACAGGTGGTGCGTTTAATTCGTTCCAAAGGCGTAGGCATTTATTTTGTAACGCAAAACCCGCTGGATTTGCCGGAAACCGTGTTAGGACAACTGGGCAACCGCGTCCAGCATGCTTTGCGCGCTTTTACGCCGCGCGATCAAAAAGCGGTGAAAACGGCGGCGGAAACCTTCCGTTCCAACAAAGAAATAAACGTGGTGGAAGCCATTACCGCATTGGGCGTGGGCGAAGCCCTGGTTTCCTTCCTGGATGAAAAAGGCATGCCGACGCCGGTGGAAATCGCCGCGATTTATCCGCCGAAAAGCCAACTGACGCCGTTAACCGAAGAACAGCGTCTGGCCTGGGTGAAAGCCGACGATTTATATCCTCATTACAGTCAAGTTGTAGACAATGTGTCGGCGTTTGAAACGCTACAGCAACAAGCCGATTTGGCTGATGTGGCGGAACAACAGGCAAAACAGGCGCAAGAGGAAGCGGAAAACGGCATTTTAGGCAGTTTAAGCCGCATGATTTTCGGCACTCAAAAACGCGGGGAAAAGCTTACGCCGACGGAACAAATCGTCAACGGCGTGGTGAAATCCGTGGGGCGCAATATGCGAAATCAACTCACCAAACAGATTATGCGCGGCATTCTGGGCGCCTTGAAAAAATAACGGAAAATCCGACCGCACTTTTTTGTTATAATTCGCCTTTATTTTGTAGAAAAAGAGACAGCTATGCCAAATTTTGACGCTCATACGCCGATGATGAAACAATATCTGACCATAAAAGCGGAAAATCCCGATATTCTGCTGTTTTACCGTATGGGCGATTTCTACGAACTGTTTTACGACGACGCCAAAAAAGCGGCGGCGTTGCTGGACATTTCGCTGACCAAGCGCGGACAATCCGCCGGTCAGCCGATTCCTATGGCGGGTGTGCCTTATCACGCGGTGGAAGGCTATCTGGCGAAACTAGTGCAACTGGGAGAATCCGTCGCCATTTGCGAGCAGATTGGCGATCCCGCCGTCGCCAAAGGGCCGGTGGAACGCAAAATCGTGCGGATTGTGACGCCGGGCACCGTCAGTGATGAAAACCTATTGCCGGAACGGCAGGATAACCTGCTGGTCGCGATTTATCAGGAAAAAGACCGCTTCGGTTTGGCCTCTTTGGATATGTCTTCCGGACGATTTCAAATTGCCGAACCGGAAAACGCGGAGACTTTGCATGCGGAATTGCAACGTTTGCAGCCGGCGGAATTGCTTTATTGCGAAGATTTTACCGAAACGGCGATTATCGAACCGTTTAAAGGTCTGCGCCGTCGCCCCGTTTGGGAATTTGAATTGGGCACCGCCGTGCGATTGTTGAATCGTCAGTTCGGCACTCAGGATTTAACGGCGTTCGGCGTAGAAAAAGCGGTTTTAGGCTTATGCGCGGCGGGCTGTTTGTTTCAATACGCCAAAGAAACCCAACGCACCGCATTGCCGCACATTAAAAGCATCAGCCTGGTGCAAAATACCGATACGGTGCAATTGGATGCCGCCACTCGCCGCAATTTGGAATTAACCCGGAATTTAAGCGGCGGAACGGAAAATACGTTGGCTTCGGTGCTGGACAAATGCGTGACGCCCATGGGCAGCCGTTTGCTGAAACGCTGGATTCATCAGCCAATCCGCCAAATCCGAAAATTACGCCAACGCCAGCAAACCATCGCCGCTATTTTGCAGGACGATTTAATCGGCGCGCTGCAACCGCTGTTACAACAAGTAGGCGATATGGAACGGATTCTGGCACGGGTAGCGCTGCGTACGGCGCGTCCGCGCGATTTAACCCGTTTAAGAACCGCGTTGGAACAGCTTCCCGAATTGCAGCAAATGATAAAAACTTCGCAAAATCTGACCGCACTTTCCCAACCGATGGGCGAATTTACCGAACTTTGCGAGTTGTTACGGCGCGCCATTATCGATTTGCCCCCGCTGCTGATTCGGGACGGCGGCGTCATTGCGCCGGGATATCATGCGGAACTGGACGAATGGCGTTCGCTGGCCGACGGCGCCACGCAGTATTTGGAAGAATTGGAACGGCGCGAACGGGAAAGCACGGGAATTGATACCTTAAAAGTCGGTTACAACGCGGTACACGGTTATTACATTCAAATCAGTCAGGGGCAGGCCCATAAAGCGCCGATGCATTATGTGCGCCGCCAAACCCTGAAAAACGCCGAACGTTACATTATTCCCGAACTGAAAACCTATGAAGACAAAGTGCTGAAAGCCAAAGGTGCCGCTTTAGCGCTGGAAAAACAGCTTTATGACGAGATTTTTGACCAGCTGCTTCCTCATTTGGCCGCCTTGCAGTTATCCAGCATGACGCTGGCGGAACTGGATGTGCTGACCAATCTGGCGGAACGGGCGGAAA
>Ga0129306_1001464_pt1 | contig 26555 bp, 28 predicted proteins | sample P827metagenome_FD_94438 | JGI IMG/M metagenome (GOLD analysis project Ga0129306, IMG submission 94438) | Capybara group fecal microbial communities from Wisconsin, USA - P827 metagenome | ecosystem: Host-associated > Mammals > Digestive system > Large intestine > Fecal | place: USA: Wisconsin...
CGCAAGATCCCGGTGGAGTATACGAGCATCGATGCAACTTATAACAGTATGTTCAAACTGACTGAGGAGACGGAAGAATATGTGGCCGCTCTGGATCAGGATGTGGATATATATGTATGGAGTTCGGAGGGACAGACCGACACGACTCTGAAGGAGACTCTGAGCAGATTCAATGATCTCTCCGGACGCGTGAATGTTAAGTATATCACGCCCTCGGAACAGCCCAACTTCTATACACCCTACGCATCCGAAGCACCCGCAGCGAGCTCGCTTATCGTAGTCAGTGATCAGCGCAGCCGCGTGGTAGATTATAACAGCATCTACGAGTACGGCATGGATTACCAGACCTACTCCCAGACTATAGAGGGATATGATGCCGAGGGGCAGATATTAAGTGCCATCGAGTATGTTACCGCGGATGCGGAGCTCATGCCCAAGGTATATGTTCTCGAGGGTCATGATGAGGTCACACTCGGATCCGCCTTCCTTGATACCATGGCAAAAGCAAATATCACTTCTGATACTCTGAACCTGCTGAAAGAGGAAGCCGTTCCGGATGACTGCCAGCTGCTCATAATAAACGGTGCGATGTCTGATCTGTCATCGGATGATGAGACGAAGATCCATACCTATATCGAGAACGGCGGTAACGTACTTCTCACCACCAGCTACGATTCCGGCGCACAGCCCAATATCGGCAAGCTGCTCTCCACATACGGTATCACCAAGGAAGACGGTATCGTGATGGAGTATGATACGGGACACATATACAGCAAGGTGGCTTATTATCTTTTGCCCGAGCTCATAGACAGCTCGTATACGAACAGCGTCTCCAACGGATATGTATTTGCTCCGTTTGCTGCCGGTCTTACGATCGAAGAGGATAATGTCGACTATGACTACACGAACATACTTGTCACGACCGATAAGGCTAAGGCACTCACCGTCAATGAAAACGGTGAAGCCGATGAGAATGCCGCCGGCGTAAGCGGCCCGTTCTGTATCGGTGTTGCAGTTAATAAGGCTGACGAAGCCGGAACGCTCATCGTATTCGGAAGTATCGATATCTTTAACGATGAAGCAGATGAGATAGTGGCAGGCTCGAACAACGCACTGTTCAAGGGTATCGTCTCCAGACATGTAAATGAGAGTGAACTGAACCTGCCCGTCATACCATCCAAGCCTTATACGGTCGGTAACCTGGTGATCAGTTCTGCTACCGGTATCGTCGTCGGTGTGTTCATGATGCTGCTCATACCTGTGGCGATGATAGCGAGCGGTATTGCGATATGGGGTTCGAGACGCAAGCGCTGACAGCATTGCACCACACCTGTCGCGTGACTGCTCATGATATTCAGATTATGCAAAGAGGATGCTTATGCATCCTCTTTTGTGATATGATGTAAGTTGCTGTTACAACATATTACAGGGAGAAGCAGATATGGATAAAAAAGAATATTCCACACCGCTTGAACTTCGTGACATACATATAACCGATGACTTCTGGAAAAAGGAGATAGCGCTCGTACGTACGGAAGTAATACCGTACCAGTGGGACGCTATCAATGACCGTGTAGAGGGTGCAGAGCCCAGCTACTGCATGCGTAACTTCAAGGTGGCAGGTAACATGAACGCGCAGATGCGTGCTCAGGGTGCTGCTTACATACCCCCGGCATACACATTCAGAGGATTCCAGGCTCTGCCTGAGGATCCCGCACATCCGGAGCCCGATAAGTTTTACGGGTTCGTATTTCAGGATACCGACTTCTCCAAGTGGATAGAGGCAGTAGCGTATTCACTTGCACAGTATCCCGATCCCGCTCTGGAGAAGATAGCTGACGAAGCTATCGATATCGTATGTGAGGCACAGGCTCCCGACGGGTATCTGGACACATACTATATCATCAACGGACGTGATATGAACTTCACCAATCTGAGGGATCATCATGAACTGTATTGTCTGGGACACCTGCTGGAGGGTGCGGTTGCATATTATCAGGCGACGGGTAAGGACAAGCTCATGCGTGCCGCTCAGAGATTCGCCGATTATGTGGACAGTGTATTCGGACCCGAGCCGGGTAAGTGTAAGGGCTATCCCGGACATGAGATAGCTGAGATGGCTCTCGTCAGACTCTATGAAGTGACGAAAGATGAGAAGTATCTGAATCTCAGCAAGTTCTTCATAGATGAGAGAGGTACGAGACATAAGGCGAACTATTATGATCCGAACTTCGTAGGTAACGCTGACGGAAGCACAGACGGCTCATCCTCAGACAGCATGTACGATCATGAGCTGTACTACTTCGATCTCGAGGATCATCCCGACCAGAAGATAAGAGGTCATGAGGATGAGGAACGTCACGTATACCATCAGGCCAATAAGCCCGTAAGGGAGCTTACAGAGGCAGCAGGGCATGCCGTACGCGCGGTATATCTGTACTCTGGTATGGCTGATGTGGCAAGACTTAGCGATGATGAGGAACTCTTCGAAGCATGCCGCCGTCTCTGGGATAACATGGTTCATAAGCGTATGTATATCACGGGCGGTATCGGTTCTACACATATCGGAGAGGCATTCTCCTTTGACTATGATCTGCCTAATGATACAGATTATTCTGAGACATGTGCATCCATAGGTCTTGTATTCTTTGCCAGAAGGATGCTTCAGATATATCCCGACAGCAGGTATGCGGATGTGATGGAGCGAGCACTGTATAACGGCGCACTCAGCGGTATGGCACTGGACGGCAAGAGCTTTTTCTATGTGAATCCTCTCGAGGTGGATCCGAAGGCATGTGCTCTTGATGACAGAAAGAAGCATGTGAAGAGCGTCAGACAGAAATGGTTCGGCTGTGCATGCTGTCCTCCTAACATAGCCCGTCTTATCACCTCGATAGGTGAGTATGCATATACCGAGTCTGAGGATACGCTCTATATACACCAGTACATAGGAGGAGAACTCACCAAGAGGATAAACGGTGCACCCGTTGATATAAGTCTTGAATCGGGTTTCCCCTGGGAGGGAGATGTAAACGTACGCGTAAGAGGTGCAGAGAATACGGAATTCAAACTCGCTCTTCGTATACCCGACTGGTGTCTCGGCAGATATGAGTTGAGCGGAACCGATGACATGCTCGTTACCGACAGTCACGGTTATCTGTATATAGGCGGATCATGGGGAGAGGAGAGGACGATCTCCATAAGCTTCCCTATGGATATACGTCTGATCGCAAGCTGTGATGATGTAAGAGAGGACTTCGGTCGTGTGGCTGTTATGCGCGGACCTGTAGTATACTGCCTGGAAGAGCAGGATAACGGAGCGGGTTTATATAAGCTGGCTGTGGATACGGAGAAGTTTGCCGCTCAGAGTCATGCCGAGCTGTACGATATATGCTCGGATCAGTGCAGGATCATTTTTGTACCCGGTGCTCAGAGATGTGAGTATGCCAATACAGACCTGACCGTCGATATAGCTAACAGCCCCCGAGGCAAGCTTGAGACCGGCAGGATGAGTACGAAGCTGTACAGTGACTACAGACCGCTTCATACGGAACCTAAAACTCTTAAGTTCATCCCGTACTATATGTGGGCTAACCGTGGCGAGAATGAGATGAGCGTGTGGGTGGACGTGCTTTGACTCCGTTTGAGGATATGAGATGAGGATAGGAACAGGATATGACGTACACCGCCTTGCCGAAGGGCGTAAGCTCATCATCGGCGGTGTTGAGATACCATATGAGAAAGGACTTGACGGACATAGTGACGCAGATGTCCTGACTCATGCTATAATGGATGCGTTGCTTGGGGCAGCGGGCATGGGTGATATCGGTCTGCACTTCCCGGATAACGATCCCGAATACGAAGGTGCTGACTCGATAAAACTGCTCAGGCATGTGGTTGACATAATATCAGAAGAACACTTCGTGATAGAGAATGTGGATTCCACTATTATAGCCCAGGCGCCCAAGATGAGGCCGCATATAGACGAGATGCGCAGGATCCTGGCGCAGGCTATGGGACTCGATATATCCCGGGTCAATGTTAAGGCCACTACCGAGGAGCATCTGGGATTTACGGGAGAGGGGCTCGGAATATCCGCACAGGCAGTCTGTATACTTAATACACCTGCCGACATGATGAGTGTGGATATGACGCCCGGGAGCAATTGTGCAGGTTGCGGCGGCTGCCCGGTGAATAAATAAGACTATGAAATGGTTAGATGAACTTAAAGAAGAAATAGCTGTAGTACGTGAGCGTGACCCTGCCATACATTCCGACTGGGAGGTGCTGTTATATCCCAGTTTTCAGGTTATGCGCTATTATCGTCGTGCCCACAGGCATTATCTGAAGGGGCACTACTTCATAGCAAGATACATATCACAGAAGGGACGTAAGAAGACGGGAGTGGAGATCCATCCCGGTGCCAAGATCGGCAAGCGCCTCTTCATTGACCACGGTATGGGCGTCATCATAGGCGAGACCTGTGAGATAGGTGATGATGTAACTCTGTATCAGGGTGTGACCCTGGGAGGTACCGGTAAGGAGCAGGGCAAGCGTCATCCCACCATCGGCAATAACGTCATGATATCCACGGGTGCGAAGGTGCTCGGCAGCTTTAAGATCGGGGATAATTCCAGGATCGGAGCCGGCAGTGTGGTACTCGAGGAAGTACCTCCCGGATCCACCGTTATCGGCGTACCCGGACGTATAGTGAGACGTCTCGTGGACTCACATCCTCAGGACACTCTCGATCAGATCAGACTGCCCGATCCCGTCAAAGAGGATATCACCTGTCTGAAGAAAGCGGATGCGGAACTTACCAACAGACTGCTTGAACTTGAGCAGGAGATCAGGGAGCTCAGGAAGAAAGAGAAAGAACAGAATTAACCGGGAGATATTATGAAGATTTATAATTCACTGACCAGAAATGTTGAGGAATTCACACCGAATGAGCCGGGTAAGGTTTCCATGTATACCTGCGGCCCTACGGTATATCATTTTGCGCATATAGGTAATCTCAGAACATATATATGTGAGGATGTTCTGGAGAAGATCCTCCGGTTCTCGGGTTATGATGTTAAGCGTGTCATGAACATAACCGATGTGGGACACCTCTCATCCGATGCCGATACAGGTGAGGATAAGATGCTCAAGGGTGCACAGAGAGAACACAAGACAGTCATGGAGATAGCAAAGTTCTATACCGATGCGTTCTTCCGGGATTGTGAGAAACTCAATATCAAGATGCCCGATGTAGTTGAACCGGCTACCCAGTGCATCCCCGAGTTCATACATATGATAGAGGTCCTGCTGGAGAAAGGTTACGCATACAAGGCAGGAGAGAATGTGTATTTTGACACATCCAGGCTGAATGAGTATTACGTATTCGGTAACCAGAACGAAGACGAACTCATGGTAGGTGTCCGCGATGATGTTTCCGAGGATTCAAATAAGCGCAACAAGAATGACTTTGTCCTCTGGTTTACCAAGTCCAAGTTCGAAGACCAGGCTCTTAAGTGGAACAGTCCCTGGGGCGTAGGTTATCCCGGATGGCATATCGAGTGCTCCTGCATCAGCATGAAGCATCTGGGAGAAAAGATGGATATCCACTGCGGCGGTGTTGATAACATGTTCCCCCATCATACCAACGAGATCGCACAGAGTGAGGCATATCTTGGACATAAATGGTGTAATTACTGGTTCCATGTTCATCACTTAAACGATGAGACTGGTAAGATGAGTAAGAGTAAGGGCGAGTTCCTTACGGTATCCCTGCTTGAGAGCAAGGGGTACGATCCGATAGTATACAGGATGTTTGCTCTTCAGTCTCATTACCGCAAGCCGCTGACATTCTCCTATGAGACGCTTGACCAGACTGCAGCGACCTATAAGAAGCTTAAGAACAGGATCGCATCTGTTAAGCCTGACGGAGATGTTGATGAGGCAGCAGTTAAGGAGTGGCATGATAAGTTCGCCGAGGCAGTGGGAAATGACTGCAATACGGCAATGGGCTTAACTCTTCTGTATGATGTGCTCAAGTCGGATCTTAACGGTTCTACCAAGCTTAAGGTCATAGAGGATTATGATTATGTCTTATCACTCAATCTGCTCAAAGCAGAAGAAGCAGAGGACGGTGATGATGAGCTTGCAGCATATGTAGAAGGCAAGATCGCCGAACGTGCCCAGGCCAAGAAGGATAAGGATTTTGCCCGCGCCGATGCGATCAGGGATGAGCTGGCATCCAGGGGTATCATCATAGAAGACACCAGAGAGGGTGTTAAGTGGAAGAAAGCATAAAAACAGAAAATGACCTGTCAGGTGACGATCTCCTCAGGGAGAGCCTGACAGGTTCGATAAGGGAATATTTCGGAGCGGGGACACATGACGCGAAGTCACAGTCCGCGCTCAGTCTCGCATATATCGGAGATTGCATATATGATCTGGTAGTGCGTACCGTCCTCATAACACATGAGGGCGGCAAACATGGCAGTTTACATAACAAGGCAACCAAACTTGTTAACGCTGAAGCACAGGCCGACCTGATCGATGCGATAGAGCCCGAGCTCACTGACGAGGAGAGGGCAGTATATCATCGCGGACGCAATGCGAACAACACATCACGTGCCAAGAACGCTTCGATCGTAGCATATCGTAAGGCCACAGGCCTGGAGGCGCTCATAGGCTATCTCTATCTTGAAGGAAGATATGTCAGACTTGTCGAACTGATGAAACTCGGATTTGAAAGATCCGGTATCATGCAGGAGTGAAACTATGATTTGTCCGAATTGCAAAAAAGAGATCAATATCACTTCAGATGCCGTATTCTGTCCTGAATGCGGTTTTAGGATCAAGGCCGGTAACGATTATCTGACCCGTTTTTCGTCTCATGAAGGGCCTGATTCGAACAGGCAGCCAAAGCCTGCATTTGAAACCGGATCAACGCCTTCACCGGTGTCCGGCAAAGCCGTATCCGCAGGCAGCACAACGACGTTGCTGATAGCCATCTTCGGAGGAGCGGCAGCCGTTATCCTTGTGGTATTTGGTATCCTGCTCATGAGGAGATCCGATTCGGATGTCAGGGATAAAAAGGTGACGTCTGTAGCCGAAAGCGCAGTCGCCGGAAACAGTACAGACAACCCCGCTCAGACGGCTGAAGAAAGCTTTGTCCAAACGGCCGCAAATGATGATACTGATACGGTAGCCGAAGTCAACAAATCATCCGCCCCGGGTTCGCCTCTTCTGGATTATTATAATAATACCCTTCTTGATCAATACGGGCTTTTTGGCTTAGACCGTACGGTCACTGTTGCCTATTCCTCGGTGACTATTAGCGGATATGTTCAGGGAACCTATTCCAATCTTGATTCCGGAGTAAGGGGCATAGCAGGCTACGATATCCGTGATCTTGATTCCGACGGAGATGACGAACTGCTCACGGTCCGGATCGAGAACAGTACCATCATTATGACGATCTATGAGAATAATCCTCAGGGTACAATACATCCCGCCGCCGAAACGGTTGTTGCAAAAATAGGTAATCCCGATCTTGACGAAGATAACATCTTCCACATAACGGGTGAAGAACAGAAATGCAGCATATGTATATTGCCGTACGGTACGAATGAGTATATTGCGACATATCTTAGCGGGATATGGTGGCAGCTCGGTGATGGCGTGGACAATTCCTTATGTGTTCAGAGTTATGATAACGGAGTTCTGAATGACATGTTCTATGATGAATATAGCGGCAGCGAAGAAGACGGTATGGACAGTAAGAGAAGCAGTGACAGAAGAGCACTTTCCAATCTGGGATTCTCAAATACGTCTGAGGATTTCCAACTGCTGGATATGCAGATAAAAAATGAATCCGGAATGGCCCGGATATTCGAAATGAGCGGATCCAACGAAAGACCGTATGACTGGACTGCTACCGATAAGTTCTATAATACCGGTGACCCTTCCTTCCTGGGGGTTATAACCTACAGATTTGCGTCCGGAGGTGCTACTGATCAGAGGGATGCATATGTATCGACCTCGGACAGTTCATCCGACTATTCAAGTGATTACATCCTTCCTGGAAGTGACAGCAGGTATCTGACACTTGCCGACCTCGCCGGACTTGACGCCAATCAGTGCAGGCTCGCAAGAAATGAACTGTTTGCAAGGCACGGCAGACGATTTAAGGATGACTCGATCCAGTCATATTTTGATTCGAAGAGTTGGTACTACGGATATATCGATCCCGACGATTTTGACGAATCCGTATTTAATGATTATGAGATGTCGAACCGGGATCTGATCGTGCAATACGAAGAGTCCATGGGATACAGATGAACCTCGACGGAGAATACGGAGAGCATATGGAAAACAGAGAACTGACGATAGAAGGCAGGAATGCCGTTATAGAAGCAATGCGTGCGGGGACACCGATCGATAAGCTGTTTATACTGGACGGCTGTCAGGACGGACCGATGTCGACCATACGAAGAGAAGCCAAGAAACGCGACATATATGTGAAGTATGTCTCCAAGGACCGCCTGGATCAGATGTCGACTACAGGCAAGCATCAGGGCGTGATCGCCTACGGTGCCAGCTACGAGTATTCGAGCGTGGATGATATCATGGCACGGGCGCGTGAGAAAGGTGAGGATCCGTTCATCATCCTGCTGGACGGAATAGAAGATCCTCATAATCTCGGCGCGATCATCAGAACCGCCAACCAGGCCGGTGCACACGGTGTGATCATCCCGAAGGACAGGGCAGTGGGACTCACCGCCGCCGTAGCGAGAGCATCGGCAGGAGCTCTCAGCTTTACCCCTGTTGCCCGCGTCACCAATATCGGACAGTGCATAGAGGACCTCAAGAAGGAGGGCCTGTGGTTTGCGTGTGCCGATATGGACGGAGAGGTCATGTATAACTGTAATCTCACGGGTCCGATAGGACTCGTCATAGGTTCCGAGGGTGACGGTGTAGGACGTCTGGTCAAGTCCAAATGCGACTATGTCGCTTCCATCCCCATGAAGGGTGATATTGATTCTCTGAATGCATCAGTGGCAGCCGGAGTGCTTGCTTTTGAGATTGTCAGACAGCGGATGACATCTAAGTAGATTCTTGGCCGGCCGGCGCATATGCGTGCGGCCGGTTTTATTATCAGTTCATCCATTCTCATGTGCATACCGGGACCGGTATCTGGCCGGAGATATTCCCGTGATCTTCTGAAAACTTCTGAAGAAATAAGCATAGCTCGAGTATCCTAATCTTTCCGATACCACGGATACACTCATTCCCTGACGCAGCAGCTCCTGAGCATAAGCATTTCTCTGCAGATCTATATACCGTCCGGGTGGCATATGGGCATGCTGCCTGAACAGGCGTGACAGATAATCGGGATGCAGGTGATAGTGATCGGCCAGCGCCCTTACCGTTATGTCGTTTTCTATATTATCCTGGATATAGGATATGATCTCGTTAACCTTCTTCTGTGATTCCGTGACAGGAAGAGACGGGTGATGAGCACCCGTCCGGACGGCCAGTTCAGAGACTTCCGATATCAGTTCGAAGAATACGGACAGAGTCCCGGGTGACATGGGGACTTCACAGGATATCAGGTTGTTAAACAGCCGGATGATCCGCTCTTCGTCCCGCTCGCAGCCGGACTTTTCAGTGTTTTCTTTTTTTATATCTATTATCATCGGAGTCCCCTTTTCCAGAAGGGCGGCAGGGACGCCGGCTTCAGCTCCGAATATATTCCTCAACCATGAATCACTGATATTAAGCACATATCTTTCATATCGAACGCCGCTTTCGTGATAGAGCTGATGTACGCAAAAGGGCGGTATGATGATCAGAGTGTATTCGCTAACGGCAAATACGTGGTCTTCGATCAGAACGTCTGGAAGCGGTGTCAGAGTCAGATACAGCTCGGCCCCGTTATGGCTGTGGGGACCGACGGGCGCCTCGGGCGCATTGTCGCGATAAGCCGCAGAATATGGGGATTCCAGCGGAAAGAACAAAAGAGATTCCATAAACCCTCCGGAGTAAGAACTGTACCTGTTCCGATGTATTTTTTATCAGGTCGGAAAAGTATATAAATCAAGTATTATATACACATATTATTACGGTCACGCTGAGATTACAATCAGTTCATACGGAATGTGATTCCCCCACTGAAAGGAGCATACCTATGGAAGAAGTAAGGCTTGGCATCATCGGCATAGGCGGAATGGGAACAAATCATGCAAACAGCATTTTAAAGGGAGATATCCCGGGACTCCGTCTTACCGCAGTGGCAGATGTCAGTGAGAAGAGGCTTGAATATGCCGGAGAAAACTTCCCGAAAGACATCAGTATATTCCCGGACGGTAAGGAACTGATCCGCTCCGGCAAATGCGATGCGGTACTGATCGCCACCGCTCACTATGAGCATCCGGCATATGCGATATATGCGCTGGAACACGGTCTTCATGTACTGATAGAGAAACCTGCCGGTGTCTATACAGCGCAGGTACGTGAGATGAATGAGGTGGCAGCACGTTGCGACAGTGTATTTGCGATCATGCTCAATCAGAGGACAAACTGTGTATACCGCAAACTGCACGAGATGATTGAGAGCGGTGAACTGGGTGAGCTTAAGCGGGTAAACTGGATCATCACTGACTGGTATCGTACACAGGCATATTATGATGCGGCCGGATGGAAGGCAACATGGGCCGGAGAGGGCGGCGGAGTACTGCTCAATCAGTGTCCGCATCAGCTGGATCTGCTTCAATGGCTGTGCGGTATGCCCGTCAGGGTAAGGGCTTTCTGTCATGAGGCCAAATGGCATGACATCGAAGTCGAGGATGATGTGACTGCTTATCTGGAGTATGAAAACGGAGCGACGGGTGTGTTCGTGACGACTACCGGAGATGCACCCGGTACGAACCGCCTGGAACTGACATATGAGATGGGCAGGATCATCTGTGAAGACGGCAGGCTGATATATGACAAGCTGGCAGAGAACGAGAGAAACTTCTGCAGGATGAGTCCGAACGGATTTGAGAAACCCGGGATCACACATATCGAAGTGGAGACTGACGGACTTAATGAGCAGCATGCCGGAGTGTTCAAGGCATTTGCAGACAGGATACTTCACGGAGGTAAGCTCGTGGCGGAAGGAACTGAGGGCATCAACGGACTGATATTGTCCAATGCAATGTATCTGTCGTCATGGCTGGACAGGACGATCGACATTCCTTTTGATGAGGATCTTTTTCTTGAGGAACTCAACAGGAGAAGGTCTGCATCGAAAGCTAAGACAGGAACGGGAGTAGTATTTGATACTGCGGGAACATATTAAAGAAAGGGATAAATATGAACAGAGAATTCAAAATATCGGGATTTGCAGATGAGATAGCCGATGATCTGACCACACAGATCGAGAGCTTAAGTAAGCTTGGAGTGCGCTATGTTGAGATGAGAGGTGTAGACGGCGATAATCTGATCTATCACTCTGATGATAAGATCAGAGAGATAAAGAGCAGGCTGGACGATGCAGGCATATCGTTATCGGCTATGGGAACTCCTCTGGGTAAGATCGGTATAGAGGACTCTTTTGAGCAGCATTTTGAGCAGTACAAGAGGGCCATTGAGGTGGCACATATGATGGGTACACGTAACTTACGTATGTTCAGTTTCTATATGCCTTTATCGTCCTCTGACAGACGTGACTACAGAGAGCAGGTATTTGAGAGGATAGGAGCATTTGTGGATGAAGCTGCGGCAGGAGATGTGGTCTTTTTACATGAGAATGAAAAAGACATATACGGCGAGAAAGCACCGGAGTGCCTGGATCTGATGAAGAACTTCGCCGGGGATCATTTCAAGGCGATATTTGATTTTGCCAATTTCGTGCAGGCCGGTCAGGACACACTCGAAGCCTATGAGATGCTGAAGGACTATATAGCATATATCCATGTGAAAGATGCAAGATGGGGAAGCGGGACAGTGGTTCCGTCGGGATACGGAGACGGACATGTGGAAGAGATACTGAAGGATCTGTTTGAACACGGTTTCGACGGATATCTGTCCATAGAACCGCATCTGTTTGAGTTCAAGGGTTTTGCCGGACTGGAGCGGGGAAATACCACACCGCTTAATGAGACCGGAGAGGTTGTAAGCGGCTTTGAAGGGTTCAGGATCGCACACGAGGCATTGGTCGAAATACTGGATAATATCTGAGACTGATTACCTGTCTGCTGAAAAACAACACTTCGACAAACGAAAATAAATTATCGATAAACGATAAAAAATAATTGACAAAGATAAAACACAACGGTATCATTCAATTATCGAACGATATCGTTGTGTTTTTGATTTGTTTAAAAAATGCTTCTTTTGGAGGAATGAGGAGAAAAGTCATGAATGAGAATACCAAACTTGAGAACATCAGGAAGAGTTGTAATGTAGGCGAGAAAGTAGCCAACGTATTCTGCGTGATCGCGATAGTAGGATGCGTGTTCGCGCTGGTGGCGGGAATAGCAATCCTGAATATGGGACGGGAGTTTGATGATAAGGTAGAGGCCGCATCGGTATCCGGAAACGTGACATTCGGCAATACTTTAGGTGGTTTTAAGCTATTAAACGTTGATCTGTCGGATCCTTCAAACCTGGAATCCGATATACCCGCCGTTCAGGAAGCTATCAAGGATCATCCTTACAGCATCTCATTTTCCATAAGCTGCTTCGGGCTGGCCATTATGGCTGCGATCATGGCGGCTATGACGAAACTGGCCGGAAGCGTTTTCTCACTGATCCGCAAAGAGGATAATCCTTTTACCGATAAGGTAATAAAACGCGTTCTGGCAGTAATGATAGCTCTGAGTGTGATATTGTTCTTTACAAGCGGAATGGGCCAGGGCATTCTGTGCGGAATATTGACATGGGTTGTATATACGATCCTTGATTACGGTAAGATGCTTCAGGTTCAGTCCGATGAGACTCTGTAACGGAGGTGACATATATGGGACAGATAATACTCAGACTCGACAGAGTCATGGCAGACCGCAAGATGTCACTCAATGATCTTGCAGATAAAGTCGGCGTGTCAAATGTCAACTTATCGAAGATGAAGAACGGCAAGATATCGGCAATACGCTTTTCAACTCTCGTAGCAGTGTGTGAAGCGCTGGACTGCCAGCCCGGGGATATCCTCGAATACAGCCCCGATGATCCGGTGGAATAAAGGAGAACGGTTATGAATATTCAATCGATAGGCACAGGACAGATGGCACTTATGGTGCTAGGATCCATAATATGTTTTGCTTTTCCCATAGCTGTATGGATCATATGGCTTGTCAGGAAAAAGGAAAGGTTCACCACGATACTGGCCGGCGCCGCAACATTTATCCTGTTTGCTGTCATCCTGGAAAAGCCGATCCAGAACGCACTGATCTTCCCGACTATGATGGGACTTCCGGATCATGCTGCGAGTACATTTATCAATGCCAGACCTGTTTTGTGGGCTTTCCTTCTGGGGCTGTTTCCCGGTGTGTTTGAAGAGACCGGAAGACTGATAGCATATAAGACCGTACTTAAGAAGCGTACGAATCGTGAGACTTCGATCTCACACGGTATCGGACACGGCGGGATAGAGCAGATCATCGTATTGCTCGCAAACGGAGGACTTCTGACAAGCCTGATTTATGCGGTGATGATCAATACCGGAACGTTTCAGACAGTGGTGGATCAGGTGATGACTGTCGCTCCGGATCAGATCAACTCACTGTATGAGATGGTGGATACCATTTCGACATTCTCTGTTGCGGATCTCGGATTATACCTTTTTGAAAGGCTCATATTTGCATTCCTTTTCCATGTAGGTGCATCGATAATGGTATTCTACGCAAGCAGGGATAAGGAGAGGTTCTGGCTGTACCCGCTCGCTGTCCTGATCCATACCGTAGTAGACGGTATCGCCGGACTGACCATGACCGGCCTCTTCAATCCTTCCCAATGGGTCCTTGAAGGAGTGATCGGAGCTTGTGGCATAGCAGTATTCTTATGCGCATATTTCCTTCTGTACAGAAAGGATACGAGATCATAATTTCTCATCATCTAAAGTCAGCCCCGTCTGAAGCTAAAATGCTGAATGGCGGGGCTCTGTTTATGGTATACTCTTATCTATGAGCAAAGCACGTGCGGCGCAGTCAGCCAATCTCACAGATGAACAGTATATAGCCTTGTACCGCGAGGGCGATACGGATTCCATAGAGGTCATCATGGACCGCTATAAGAACCTCGTGCGCGCCAAGGCATCCAGGATGTATATACTCGGCGGAGACGTGCAGGACCTGATCCAGGAAGGGATGATAGGTCTGGTCAAGGCCGTGAGAGATTATGATTTCGGACGTGATGCGAGCTTTGCCACATTTGCGGATTTGTGTGTGTCCAGGCAGATATATAATGCGATCCAGTCATCGGCGAGACTCAAGAACGTACCTCTTAACGACTATGTATCGCTGACTGCCGGACGCGATACCGACGACGGTGAGGACGGTTCGTCGCTCATAGATGAGCTGCCGGATGAGACATCGGCAGAACCGGAGAGCGCATTCATCAGTCAGGAGACCGCGGATGAGATCAACCATCTTGTGGACACGATACTGACAGACTCAGAGCGCGACGTGTTCAGACTTCACGTAGCCGGACTGACGACATCGGATGCCGCTGCGATCCTGTCCATGGAGCCGAAGTCCGCGGACAATGCACTGCAGCGGGCTAAACTTAAGCTGCGCAGGGAACTCAGTTAAAAGGAGCATACATATGAAATACATATCCTGGAACGTCAACGGCCTTCGCGCCGTGATGGGCAAGAACTTCATGGAAGTGTTTAACAGTCTGGATGCGGATGCATTCTGCCTGCAGGAGACCAAACTGCAGGAGGGCCAGATAGACTTGGATCTCCCCGGATACGAGCAGTACTGGAACTATGCAGAGAAAAAGGGATACTCCGGTACGGCGGTCTTTACCAGGCATACGCCAGTGAGTGTCAGCTACGGCATAGGCGTGGAAGAACATGATCACGAGGGACGTGTGATCACGCTCGAGTATGCGGATCATTATCTCGTATGCTGCTATACTCCCAATTCACAGAATGAGCTTGCGCGTCTGGATTACCGCATGACATGGGAGTCGGCATTCCTTGACTATCTGAACGGCCTGAAGGCGAAGAAGAGCGTCATCCTCTGCGGTGACTTAAACGTCGCTCATCAGGAGATCGACTTAAAGAATCCGTCAGCCAACCATCATAATGCCGGATTTACGGATGAGGAGAGAGCGTGCATGACCACGCTTCTTGAAGCCGGTTATATCGACACGTTCAGACATCTCTACCCCGATACACAGGATGTGTATTCGTGGTGGTCATACCGCTTCCAGGCCAGGAGCAGGAATGCAGGGTGGCGCATCGATTACTTCATCACATCGGTCGATATGCAGGGCCGCATCAGGGATGCGAAGATACACACCGACATCACAGGTTCGGACCACTGTCCCGTAGAGCTTGATTTTGAATGAGCGGTATGCTCATTTATGCTATACTGTGAAGAGCAGATCATGATCAACTGAAAGTGAGATATATATGGAAAAGAAATACGCTCTCCTGATAGACGCGGAGAACGCAGATATCAAATATCTGACAGATATTCTTAATGAGCTTAAGACCTACGGAAACGTGACATACAAGCGTATGTACGGTGATTTCACTTCATCCACGATGAAGGAGTGGAACCGCAGGGCGCTGGAGTATGCGATCGTTCCGATACAGCAGCCGCATTACTCAAAGTACAAGAACGCTGCCGACATCATGCTGGTCATCGATGCGATGGACATTCTCTACAATAAGTCCGTGGACGGCTTTTGCATCGTATCCAACGATTCCGACTATACACGTCTGGTAAACCGTTTGTGCGAAGCAGGCTACGAAGTCATCGGCATGGGCTCGAGCAACGCATCTAAAACTCTCAAGGCAGCATGTACCGAGTTTAAGAACCTCGAGAAGATATTCTCGGATGATCTCGATACCGTCGATACCAAGCCGGCCAGATCGGGTAAGAAGGGCAAGACGACAGGTATATACGAGGAGGATGAGGATAAGGGCAACATCACTCCTATCGAGGAGATCAGAAACTCCGTCATGAACCTCGTTCAGAAGGATGAGAAAGCCGGACTCGGCGGCATCAAATCAACACTTCAGAGACAGTTCTCCGATTTCGATGAACGTAACTACGGCTTTACTACGATACGTAAGTTCATAGAGAGCATGAAGGACTTCCAGGTGGTCCAGGAGGACAGTACCGTCTATGTGACGATGAAGCAGCCTGACATAGAGGAACTTGAGATCAACCAGTTCATCAGAAGTCTGCTGTTCCAGAAGCCTTATGAGATGGGCGAACTCTCCAATAAGGTTCACGAGAAGTTTGACGGATTCGATCCGAAGCACTACGGGTATAACCAGTTCGGTAAGTTCGTTTCCAATATCGACGGAGTAGTGGTCGTCAGAGATTCCAATAACAATGCGATAGCACAGCTTGAGGAATAACAGGCTGATAGCTATAAGTCCATACGGGGGGATATATGGCATATAATACATTGTCTTTTGACACAAGACTCTCGGACAATATCAAGAATTACAGTCTCGAGACCCTATATGATGAGCAGGAGGTCATGGGGCTGATCAAGCATCTCGCCAGACACACGGGCGTTGAGATGATGCTGACCGACAGGCACGGTGAGAAGGCTCTGGTATGCGGAGATTTCTCGCACTTTACGATCGATGTTGTAGGAGATCCGGGACGCAAGATCAGAGTTCAGGACAGGACCATCGCACATCTGTATGTAAAGGAGGAGACGATCGCAGCCGACCGCAGGGAGGAAGTGATCGAACTCATCGATGATCTCGTGAGGCTGCTGTCTTATCTCGGAGAGCAATCATACAGATACAGAGAAGCATCGATATACATAGATGAGCTTGAGAGCCAGGTCAAGGATGCGGTTAAGGCACGTCTTGATCATGAAAAAGACGATCCTCTGACCGGAGTATTCAATAAAGCATATTTCGATAAGAGAGCATCCATAATCGACAGATCCGAGGTCGCTCCGGTCGCAGTCATCGAAGCAAACATCAATGACTGGAAGATAGCCAACGACAACTACGGCGACGAGGGCAGTGACAGACTCATCAAGGTGATCGCCGATATAATCAAGTCCGAAGCCAAGGATGAATATGTTATCGGACGTACTGACGGAGATGTATTTGTCATACTGATCCCGATGCCTGAGGACGGAGAAGCGGAGAATTATGTAAACCGCATCCAGTCAGCCTGCAACAACTACGAAGACCAGTATCTGACGCCTTCTATAGCCTGCGGATTGGCATATAAGGAGAACGTCGAAGAGACGATAGAGGATAAGATATCCGATGCTGAGTATCTGATGTTCGAGAATAAGATAGAGATCAAGAATTCTCCCGAGTATCAGAAGAGGATATCAAGATAAGGCAGTGATGAACTGAAGAGTATTTATTTGTGGAGTGTAGTATATGATGGATAATAAGAATGAGATGGCTGAAAACGAACTTGAGCAGGTTACCGGCGGTACCAGTCTTACTCCCGGCACGATCAGGATCGGAAAAGACAGAGATAGTCAGTCCGGCAGACAGGAAAATACCGAGCTGAAGGCTCAGCCCGGTGGAAATATGAGATGTGTATCATCTGAGTTAGGCAGATTTAAGACCAGAAACGTATAGCCCGTCAGGGTTATACGCTTTCTACTACGGCTCTTGCATCTTCGATGATACGGTCGCAGTCTGCTTCGCTGGCTGCTTCTGCCATGATGCGTATAAGAGGCTCGGTACCTGACTTACGCAAGAGGAGACGTCCGGAGCCGTCAAGCTTTGCATTGGTTTCTTCTATATATGCAGTTACCTTGGGATCGCTCATAATGCGATCCTTATCTGTTACTGCGATGTTAACGAGCTTCTGGGGAAGTATCTTGAGTCCCAGAGGAAGAGCGGATGCAAATGTCTTCTTGTTAACCAGTATCTCCGTAACGATGATGGCTGTCAGTATGCCGTCGCCGGTGTTGGCATATTTGGATATGATGATGTGACCGGACTGCTCGCCGCCGACCTGATATCCGTGCTCGGCGATCTCGGCTGATACGTATTTGTCACCGACATCCGTTATCACTACGCCTATGTCATTTGCCTTCAGTGCATTGATGAGTCCCAGGTTACTCATGACGGTGATCACGGCCTTGTTGCCCGTGAGCTTACCCTGCTCCTTGAGCATGCAGGCTATCATATATATGATGGTATCTCCGTCCATCACTTCACCCTTTTCATTGACTGCGATACATCTGTCGGCATCACCGTCAAAAGCAAATCCGATGTCGAGTCCCTTTTCAACCACAAAATTCTGAAGAGCTTCTATATGTGTAGAGCCGCAACCGCGGTTGATGTTCTTGCCGTCGGGAGTATCGGATATCATATATGTATCTGCGCCCAGCATGGCGAATACATTTTTCGCAATGGACCATGCGGCACCGTTGGCACAGTCAAGGCCGATCTTATAACCTCTGAAGCTGTTCTCGGGAATGGATGCGAGATGACCGATGTATGAATTGCGGCCGGAGAGATAGTCGATGCAGCGACCGGTTTCCTCACTTACGGGAATGGTACGGATGCCGTCTATATAATCTTCGATCTCCTGAAGGAATTCTTCATTCATCTTATTGCCGTCGGAATCGATGATCTTGATGCCGTTATCGTGATAGGGATTGTGGCTGGCAGTGATCATGATACCGCAGCAGAACTTCTCACGCTTAGCTATATAGGATACACTCGGAGTCGTGGTGACATGCATGATATATGCATCCGCACCCGATGAGGTGATGCCTGCGCAAAGGCCGTACTCGAGCATATAGCTGGAGCGGCGGGTATCCTTACCGATGACTATGCTGGCGGGATTGCCGTCCTTGGAGAAGTACCAGCCGATGTACTGGCCGATCTTAAGCGCATGCTCTACCGTCAGGTCTTTATTGATACGGCCTCTGAAGCCGTCTGTTCCGAAGTATTTCATATCAAGTCTCCAATCCGTTTTACATATGATCTTTCGCCTGCGCGAACACTACAATTATATAAAAAAGGGGAGAAAATAACAATTCAAAAAACACTTATAAAAAAACTATAAAGTTGTGGAAATTGAAAAAGAGGGGTAGTATAATACGATTTAGTTGTTAGCAATCGACTCAGTAGAGTGCTAACAGGACACCAACCATTATTCGAAGGAGGCACTGAAATGAAATTAAATCCATTAGGCGACAGAGTTGTGTTAAAGCAGCTGATAGCTGAGGAGACAACCAAGTCCGGCATCGTTCTTCCCGGACAGAATAAGGAGAAGCCCCAGCAGGCAGAGGTTATAGCAGTAGGTCCCGGCGGTGTGATCGACGGCAAGGAGATCAAGATGGAAGTCAAGGTCGGAGATAATGTTATCTACTCCAAGTACTCGGGAACCGAAGTTAAGATCGACGAGGAAGAATTCATCATCGTTAAGCAGAGCGACATTCTGGCAGTGATCGAGTAAGACCTGCAGGTATTCGCTTTTCTGGATAAGATCAAACAGATCAGGAGGAGATTAAAATGGCAAAAGAGATCAAATACGGTGCAGAGGCTCGTGAAGCCCTCGAATCCGGTGTAAATCAGTTAGCAGATACAGTCCGTGTGACACTCGGACCTAAGGGTAGAAACGTAGTACTTGACAAGAGCTATGGCGCACCTCTCATCACTAACGATGGTGTGACTATTGCAAAAGAGATCGAGCTTCCCGATGCATTCGAGAACATGGGTGCTCAGCTCGTTAAGGAAGTTGCGACCAAGACAAATGACGTAGCCGGTGACGGTACCACAACAGCAACGGTTCTGGCTCAGGCAATGATCACCGAAGGTATGAAGAACCTCGCAGCAGGTGCCAACCCGATCATCCTTCGCAAGGGTATGAAGAAAGCTACGGATGCAGCTGTTGAAGCAATCGGCAGGATGAGCTCACCTGTTAACGGCAAGGAGCATATCGCCAGAGTAGCAGCTATATCCGCAGGCGATGACGAAGTAGGACAGCTTGTTGCAGACGCTATGGAGAAGGTATCCAACGACGGCGTTATCACTATAGAAGAGTCCAAGACAATGCTCACCGAGCTCGACCTCGTAGAAGGTATGCAGTTCGACAGAGGATATATCTCAGCATACATGGCTACAGATATGGATAAGATGGAAGCCACTCTGGATGAACCCCTTATCCTGATCACTGATAAGAAGATCGCCAATATCCAGGAGATACTGCCTCTGCTCGAGCAGGTAGTTCAGTCCGGTAAGAAACTGCTCATCATCGCCGAGGATGTTGAAGGCGAGGCCCTGACCACTCTGATCGTTAACAAACTGCGCGGTACATTCAACGTAGTTGCTGTCAAGGCTCCCGGATATGGCGACAGACGTAAGGCCATGCTCGAGGATATCGCTATCCTGACAGGCGGACAGGTAATCTCTTCCGAACTCGGCCTTGAGCTCAAGGAAGCTACACTGGATCAGCTCGGACATGCCAAGTCAGTTAAGGTTGCCAAGGAGAACACCATCATCGTTGACGGTGAAGGCGACAAGGCAGCTATACAGGCACGTATCGGCCAGATCAAGAAGCAGATCGAAGAGACCACTTCAGACTTTGATAAAGAGAAGCTGCAGGAGAGACTGGCTAAGCTCTCGGGCGGTGTAGGTGTCATCAGAGTCGGTGCTGCTACCGAGACTGAGATGAAAGAGAAGAAGCTCCGCATCGAGGATGCTCTCGCAGCTACCAAGGCAGCAGTTGAGGAAGGTATTATCTTCGGCGGCGGCTCAGCATACATCCATGCAGCAAAGGCTGTTGCAAAGGTTGCAGACGGTCTCGAAGGCGATGAGAAGACAGGTGTCAACATCATCCTCAAGGCTCTGGAAGCTCCTCTGTTCACCATCGCATCCAATGCAGGACAGGAAGGCAGCGTTATCGTTAATAAGGTACGCGAGTCCGCAGAGGGTATCGGATATGATGCACTCAAGGATGACTATGTAAATATGGTTGAAGCAGGCATCCTGGATCCCGCTAAGGTTACCAGAAGCGCACTGCAGAACGCTACCAGCGTGGCAAGTACACTGCTGACCACCGAGTCGGTAGTAGCTACTATCAAGGAGCCCGAACCTCCGATGCCCGCAGGCGGCGCAGGAATGGGCGGAATGTACTAAACCGCCGGCCACAGACATACAGAGCTGTCAAACCCGTATCTGCTTTTTGCAGGTACGGGTTTTCTTGTGCACGGGCGCGCGTATTGCTATAATGGATATCGTGTGATGTATATGGCCCAAGTGACGGTCATATGTATGTGAGGAGAATGAGATGAAAGCATTAAAGAAGTATCTGGCCCTGATTCTTGCGATGATGATGTGCCTTTCACTGACAGCCTGTGGAGCGGCGGATGAGGAGACTGCTGAGGTTACGTCAGAAGCGGAAGCCGCAGATGATGCGGCTGTGGCTGAGGAGAGTGAGCCTGCTCCGGCCAAAGAGTCATCTTCAGGGTTTGTCGGACACTGGTTATATGATAACTACGCTCTGTACATAGAGATCAGAGATGATAATACCTGGTCGGCATACAGTTTTCATGCCGAAGAAAAAGGCAAAGGAACAGCGGAACTGTCGGGAGACACTATGACACTTCACAGTTCGGATGGTGATGACTTTGACACCTATACTTTAAACGGTGATAATGCCATGGTCGATTCTGCAGAAGATACGCTCAGCAGAGTTGATAACATCATCTTTTTGCCCAATCCCCTGTTCGAACTCGGCCAGACGGCACATTTCCCGGATAAGTTTCAGGATGTGACGGTCAAGTACCCCATAGAGATGAATGTGAGAGAGCGCGATGATATCCTGTATACGCTCGACTTCTCCGCTGTCATGGGAGAGAAGATGGCCGACAACTACAGTACCATCCTTCTCACTTTCCAGCCTATCACGGACTATGATCCCTATCTGTGTAACGGATCCGGACAGGCCAAGAGAGCCATGGAGATCATGATCAACAATATCTTCAAGCAGATGTATGGCCCTTACCTGGTGAAATCCATCGGAACCAACTTCCAGGATCACGGCAACTATTACAGCATCACGGGATTCATGTGGCTGGACGGATCGATCTATGAGAATGATATCGATCAGGCAGTCAGAGGCTGCATGGAGGTGAGATATTACGGACCTACGGGATATGTACTGGTGGGTACCACGGTTTCTCTTGAGAGCCGTATCCAGGATTACTATGACATCTGCAACCAGATGATGGACAGCGTGGAATACAATCCCGGATGGAGTACGGCACCCAAACCCGTTCCCGCACAGCCTCCGGCTAATGCAAAGACCACCAACAAGACTACCAAGAAGACCTCATCCGGTCAGACGGTCGAGACATTCTACTGGTATGATTCGGATGGTGATATATGGTATTTCAACGGCTATACCAGCGAATTCGTCGGATTCGGCGAGCACGGATATATCGATGATGATACCGGAGAGTACATGGAAGCCAATGATGCCGGCTGGGCCGATGATGACGATGTAACTTATTACGATGATTATGATCCGTGGTCGGATCCCGGAGACGGAGATGACGCATGGTCGGATCCGGGCGATTATTCCGATGCCGGAGATTCATATGATGACTATTCGTATGATGACTATTCGTATGATTTCGGAGATGATGACTGGTGATCAAATGAGTGAAGTAAATGTTTCAGAAGAAGGCATATCCGGAGTATATGCAAAAAAGGACATAATATACAGTTCCACCATGGGGCTTTGCATAGTATCGGATATAACGAAACTGTCAGCTGATAAGAACATGACTCCGGTACCGTACTATGTGCTTAAATCCTATTATGATAAGACACACGTGGCCTATATACCCGTGGAGAACCATGAGGTGGAACTTCGGCCCCTTATAGATGAGGAGGCGGCACGCACAGAGTGTGAGGAGTTAAAGGCGGCCTATAAGACGGATGACGGATACATCCCCGATGAACTGCGTGTAGGCGAGATCGCATATGTGATGAAGCTTACGCCCGATGAACTCAAGATCCTTGCCGGAGCCAAGATGCCGGATGAGGATGAGGCGTAAGCAGGCCGGATAGGACACGGGAGCTCATCTATGACAGACGACGGACGCATGGTTTTGGATATACATGATCCTCAGATATCGGAAGCGGCACACGAGTGGGCATATGCCCTGTGTGAGTGCGCGGGAGAAACTCGCGAATATGCAGATACGTTCTGGGATAGGCTGCAGCATTCTGAGGGCGTGTACGGCGAATATGTGAATTATATGCTCACACAGAACTTCGCCTGTGCATATTCCATAGAGGGTGTGACTGTCGTGGATATCATGGTCTGGCAGATCGACCGGTTCAAGGCCGGTATGGATTCGGTCAGACCGGAGAGGGATAATCCCGACCGGATGCTTCTTACCGCATTCGTGACCATGCTCGATATGGAAGAGAGACCGGGCGAACTGCTCGATGCCTACAGACGTGACACCGGTACGGACTATCCGGGCAAGTTTTAAAGCTTTAAAACGACACATTAATATTACATAAACGGCGTATTTTACGACAAAAATCATTTCAGAAAAGATTTTTGTAAAATATACTTGACATTATTCTATAGAGGCGTTATTATGTACTCATGAAGGACATAGACGTCTCCTTTTAGTTGCAAACAGAAACTCCCGATCAGGGTTTCGCCACTGAGAATAAAGAGAGGACAGAATAATGAAATGTATCAGATGTATAAGTTATAAAGAATTAAAGGAAGCACCCGTAAGCGTAAAAGTATTGTATGCAATAATGACACTTTGCGCCGTAGCAGGAATCGTTCTCATCATGATGGATATCTTCGCGGTAGGCGGTGACTACCTTACAGCCGGGCTGGCATTTGTAGTTGCATCTCAGATCATCCATGTATTCGGACCCTGCAGGTATTCAGGACAGCTCCATGATTCGGAAGACTGATGACCGGATGTAACAAAACCAATAACTTACAGTTAAAACAGATTGATTAACGGAGGATTATAAAAATGGATAGAAATTCAGGATTGCTGTTTGGTTTGGCAATAGGACTCATGGCAGGTCTCATACTGGTAGTCATACTTCTCAAGTTTGCAAATAAGGACAAGAAGGTTAAGACCGAGTATGACGAACGACAGAAGGAGATCAGGAACAAAGGTTATGTGATCGGCTTTTATACAATGATTGCAATGCTGGCCGTAGAATCGCTCTGGTCGATCACCGGATACGGATATCCGATACCTGAGTACTCAGTGTTCTTTTTGGATATCATAGTCGGAATAACAACGATGTGCGCTTACTCCATCTGGAACGGTGTTTACTGGGGACTTAATAACGATAAGAAGAAATATGGCATCATCATGGTGATCGCTACCATCTTAAACCTCATTCCCGTGATAAACGGTGTGGTCAGAGGAGATTTCCTCAGTAACGATCCGGTAGAGTCTCTCCCGATATTCAACCTCATCGTACTGGCAATGTTTGTTGTGCTGCTTGTTGTAATGATTATCAGAGCTTTGGTTGACAGGGCTTGCGGAGAGGAGGGCTGATCATATGAAGAATCTGAAACTCAAAGCCGCCCGTGCGGGCAAGGACCTCTCTCAGGAAGATCTTGCGAAGATATGCGGCGTATCGAGGCAGACTATGAGCGCCATAGAAAAGGGCGATTACAATCCGACGATCAACCTGTGCATCTCGATATGCAAGGCACTGGATCTGACATTAAACGACCTCTTCTGGGAGGAATGACAATTTGCTTTTGATCTTAACCCCCGCAGAGAGCCTTATGGTCACATCACAAACCATTCAAGGCATCTTGCGGGGGGCTTTTTATGCTATACTTTTGATTAACGGCGATCGCAATGCCGGATACGAAGTATCGTGATGCATTGTGGGATTCAGTCCAGATGAGATGAGGAGGGGTTACATGTCTATCCTGGCCGCATATATGGTTCCGCATCCGCCCATGATCGTTCCCGAAGTGGGGCGCGGAAGTGAGAAGCAGGTTGAGCTTACTACCAGGTCTTATGAGAGCATAGCTGATGAGATCGCAGGCTTAGGTCCCGAGACGATCATCATCTCCAGTCCGCATGCAACGATGTATGCAGACTATTTTCATATTTCACCCGGGCGCGGCGCAAATGGGTCATTTGCGTCCTTCAGGGCGCCGTCTGTCAGATTCAATGAGGACTACGATACAGAGCTTGTCGATACGATAAGTGATCTGGCATATAAGTATTCTTTTCCGACCGGGACTGAGGGAGAGCGGGAGAGAACACTCGACCACGGAACAATGGTTCCGCTCTACTTCATCAGACGCAGGCTCCCCTCATGTAAGATCATCCGCGTCGGGCTCTCCGGACTTCCTCTCACCGATCATTACAGGATGGGACAGATCATACGCGAGGCCGTGGAGATCACGGGCAGACGTGTGGTATATGTAGCCAGCGGAGACCTGTCGCATAAGTTGCAGGAGTACGGGCCGTATGGTTTTGCGCCCGAGGGACCGCAGTATGATGAACGCATCATGGATGTGTGCGGCAGGGGTGCGTTTGGTGAGCTTTTTGACTTCGATGAGTCGTTCTGTGAACGTGCCGCAGAGTGTGGTCACAGGTCCTTTGTGATCATGGCGGGTGCACTGGATGGGTGCTCCGTGCGTGTACGTAAGTATTCACATGAGGATGTGACCGGCGTCGGCTACGGAATATGTTCTTTTATACCCGAAGGCGAAGACGAAGCAAGGAGATTCCTGGATATCAGGCTGGACAGGATGGAACGTGAGCTTGAGATGAAAAAGGCAGAAAGTGACGAGTATGTACGTCTGGCGCGTCAGACTATCGAGACATATATTACAGAGGGAAAGATAATTAAAGTACCCGACGGGCTGCCTGCGGAAATGACTGACAGGGCCGCCGGAGCATTCGTCTCCATACACAAGCACGGATCGCTCAGAGGCTGCATCGGTACGATCGCGGCTACCGCCGACTGTGTGGCTCAGGAGATCATCAATAATGCGATCAGTGCTTCGACCAGGGATCCCAGATTCGATCCGATTGAGGCGGATGAGCTTAAATGGCTCGATATCAACGTGGACATATTGGGCGATGCCGAGGATATAGATTCTCCCGACCAGCTGGATGTTAAGAGATACGGCGTGATCGTAACATCGGGATATAAGCGTGGACTGCTGCTGCCTGACTTAGACGGCGTGGACTCTGTCGAGCAGCAGATCGATATCGCAAGACGAAAGGGCGGTATCGGTGAGCATGAGAGATATAAGCTTCAGCGCTTTGAAGTGATCAGACACTATTAGATAGCGAAAGGATCATATGGCTGAATGTAAGGTATGCTTCAGACATTGTGATATAAAGGAAGGCGGCAC
>Ga0129306_1001466_pt1 | contig 26525 bp, 27 predicted proteins | sample P827metagenome_FD_94438 | JGI IMG/M metagenome (GOLD analysis project Ga0129306, IMG submission 94438) | Capybara group fecal microbial communities from Wisconsin, USA - P827 metagenome | ecosystem: Host-associated > Mammals > Digestive system > Large intestine > Fecal | place: USA: Wisconsin...
AAACAGGCGATTGAAAAAAGTATCTTAAATAATGAGGATTATTAGATTTACTCCTGATAATAACCCATTCAGAAGAAGCTATCAATTGATGCTCTGTACGTGGTTCAACAATCCATACACGATTAATGCGAGGATTAATTTTACACACCAAAATATCATTTTCTTCAACGGTTACTTTAGTTGAACCAATATCAGCACCTTTTATTATTTCAGGATAATCGTTTTCATAACTTGGAACACTATACAACTCGAATTCTTTATCAGGTGTCGATAAAGGATTGACAGATGTACCAACATATTCATTTATTTCTTGAACAGTACCCCATTTCATTTTAACGCTCCTCCCAACTCAGAAAGAACGCCGCCAAGCTCCTTGTATAAGCCGTCAATATCCGCCATTATCTCGCTTGTGGGCGGATACTCCACCGCCACATACTCGGTCTTCTTGTACTTGTTGATAGACAGGTCATAGTCGTTGTCAACTATCTCCTGCTTCGGCACGAAAAAGCTCTGCTCGGTGCGCTCCCTGTCCTTTTCGCCGTCGGGGTTATGGAAACGGGCGATAATATCGGGAATATCGTTGTCGGCTATCTCGCTGCGCTTGTCATCGAGGGAGAAGCCGTCCGCTTTCATATCGTAGAACCACACCTTATCCGTGCCGCCTGCGTCGGTCTTCACGAACACAAGCACAGCCGTGGAAACTCCCGCATAGGGCTTGAAAACGCCGCTGGGCATGGAGATAACGGCCTTGAGCTGGTGATTCTCGATAAGCTCCTGACGGATAGCCTTGTGAGCCTTTGACGAGCCGAAAAGCACGCCGTCGGGAACGATACACGCACAGCGTCCGCCCTTCTGCATAAGACGCAGGAACAGGGCAAGGAAGAGAAGCTCTGTCTTTTTGGTGTTAGTAACTGCCTTGAGGTTGTCGTTGATGCTCTCGGCGTCAACAGTGCCCTTGAACGGCGGATTTGCCAGACATACGGTATACTTGCCGCTGACATTGTTCTGATTTGAAACGCTGTCCTTGTAGTCGATGTCGGGGTTGGTGATAGAGTGCAGCATGAGGTTCATGGCAGAGATACGGAGCATGGTGTGGTCGGTATCGTAGCCTGTGAATGTCCTGTTTGAGAAGTTCTCCCACTGCTCGTCGGTCATGGTGTCCTCGTAGTGCTTTCGGATATATTCAGCCGCGGAAACGAGGAATCCGGCAGTACCGCAGGCAGGATCGCATATAAGGTCATCGGGAGTAGGAGCGACAAGCTCCACCATCATCTCACGGATATGCTTCGGTGTGCGGAACTGGCCGTTCTGACCTGCTGTGCTGAGCTTGCCAAGCATATACTCATAGAGGTCGCCCTGCATATCGAGGTCGGCGATGTCATGCTCATAGAGATCGTCCAGACCTGTGATTATCTTCTGCAGCACCTGCGGATTGGGTATAACGAACACAGCGCTGTCCATATATCGGGAGAAAGCAGTCTGAACCTGCTCCTCGTCAGCGCGGTCTGGTATCTCTATAAGCTCGCCATTGTCATCGAAGTCAGGAAGCTTGCCGTACTTCATCTTCTTGACTGCCGGAAATACTCTCTGGGAAATGAGATCAAAGATCTCGCGTGAGTCCCTGTCCTTGAACTTGCTCCAGCGCATAGCCTGACCTATCTCGGACTGCGGGAAGATGAGGTCGACAGTCTCGCCGGTCATGTTGGCGAATTCTTCGTTCTCAAGCTCCTTCTCATCAAGTGAGCGTATGAACATGAGGTATGTGAGCTGCTCTATAACGGTCAGCGGATTTGTGATACCGCCTGCCCATATATCGGTCCATATCTTGTCAATTTTATTCTTAATAACGCCTGTTATCATTATTAAACCTCCGGATGAAATTATATCTTTGCAGGGACTAATTCGATTCGCAAAGTATATAGTTATATATAATATATTTTACCACAAATAGTGCAAAATGTCAATATAAATAAGATGAACAGAGAATAATATCCGCCCCAGCGGGCGGATAAAGAATTATGAATCCCCGATAGTTTAACAGATGTTTTATGTCAAATGCTTCCCTTTCAATTAAGAACCAGATTAAAAATGATAATTGAGGAAGGAGGCTTTGATTCTGAAGAATTTAACCAAAAAGTACTTCAAGCGGATTCGTTTAGCAGGCAAGCCATGAGTAAGGGAAAAGTAGGTTTTATTCCTGAATCAGTGGAATCTTTGACAGTGTCAGAGAATAATGTGAAATTAAGCAGTATTGACGGCGTATTGTTTTCCAAGGATTGTTCAGAACTACTCTTCTATCCTCGCGGAAGAAAAATTAAGACATATTCTATCCCAGACGGTGTAACAACTATAGGAAATGGCGCTTTCTTTGGCAATGAAAGCCTAACTTCTGTAACTATACCGAATAGTGTGACAAATATAGGTGGACATGCTTTCTGGCACTGTGAAAGTCTAACTTATGTAACAATACTTGGCAATCCATCTATTTCTCCAACAGCGTTTGAGGATACTCCGTGGGAATATCAACAGGAAGAAGCAAAGATACAACAACAGCAACAAGCACAAAAAAAATCGTCCAGTGGCTGCTACGTCGCAACGTGCGTGTATGGAAGCTACGACTGCCCACAGGTTTGGACATTACGCCGCTACCGCGACAACACCCTCGCAGAAACTTGGTACGGCAGAGCATTTATACATACATACTACGCCGTCAGCCCTACTATTGTAAAGCTGTTCGGTGATACAAAATGGTTTAAGAAGATGTGGCGCGGAAAGCTCGACAGAATGGTCGCTGACCTACAGGCAAATGGTGTTGAAAGCACACCATACAAAGACAGAAACTGGAAATAATTATAAAGAAGAACAAACCCACTCCCATTCATCTGAGAGTGGGCTTTCTATTTTCTCAGCCATTATATACAGCCTTATTCTCAAAATAGAACCAGCACTTCTGACCAGTAACTTGAGATACATACTGGCAGAAAGCATTCATCTCATTATAGCCTGTAACAATCATCTGACCGTTGAGGTAGCTAACAGCGTTGATGATGATGTGAGTGTGCATACAGCCGCAGTTGGTATCCTTCAAGTGAGTGCAATATAATACCTGGAAAAGATTGCCAAAATAACTAGCACATTCCTGACCGTACTGTGCGGCTACTTCTAAGTCTTTCACCTGATTGTTATAGGCAATTACGATGTGTACAAGAGGGTTACCACTCACTTTATTGAAATACTGTCTTGTCAATAGCATCTGATTATATGCTTCTTCGTAGTTGTAGGGATTAACGCCATACCCGCCTCTGTATAAGGCTCGCGCATCAGAAGCATACGCAAGTGCATTATGTAAGTATTCCATTCCCCCGTAAGTGTTTCTGATTACATCAATTTTCGCCATAGATTATTCGCTCCTTCCTGCATCGTTACAACTTCATCAGGCGCATTAAGCTCAACTACTGAACAGGCATAGTTTATTTGATTCTGGATCTCAACCATAAGTTCGGGTGTAAGAGCATTACTACCGTTAGCACCTGTAGTAACAAGGTAGTTGTTTACCGTCATTCCTGCTGCTTTAGCGTTTTTCTGAATCTTTGCAAATTCATTTTCAGAGCACCGTACAGACGTGACCTTATCCTTACGCTCAGATTTGTCACGAGTATGTGCTCTTTTCTTGTTTTTGTACTTGTAATCGCTCATATTAACAACTCCTATATAATATTATCATGGAAGTGAAGCAACTGAATATCAAAGGAGAACACACCAACTGAATCATGAATGAAGTGACAAGTTGGGGGAACTCGGATGTGTCAGTAGTGGTATCGTATAGGGCGTATAGTTGATACCGAGTATACAAGCACCATCACACAATGATCAATCATACGGGGAAACTCCTTTTGATAGACAGGATGCTTTTTTATATTTAAAGCAAGCCGCTGCGCTCCCATTATACTGTAGTACAGAAAAGCACATTTTTATTGAGAATAGATACACAATCAGCCTCTTTTTTCCATTATGTAATCGAAAATCCGACCGTAATGGGCGGTTCTTTCTATTACAGAGACTAAAAAACCACTAAATTACCTATAATTCCTATTTTTTTAATTTTGAAAATATATATAATTATTATGAAATAATAATTATTTCATAATAAAAGCTTTTATTTTTTTCTTCTTCTATATATACATTATTAGATTGAATACTTTACGCGCGTATTCAAATTTAAATGTAAAGGAGGATCAAAAAATGCCTAACAACAACCGTTATCTGACCTGTGGAGTTGACAGTTCTATCCCGCTTGAATTGCAGCTGTTTTTATGGGAATGCGTTGACCGTATGCCTGCTACTCGCGACTACTTGCAGGTGTTCGAGCTGAAGCCTATAGGGACATTACAGTCCATAACACATAGCTCGGAAGAGCCTTCGTACAAGATGGAATACATTATTCCAATGGAGAATCCGATTACTGAGAAAGCCTACATAATCGATGACTCAGACCACTCAACAATGTTACTCGCCTCAGAATACTGAACCTATACGACCGCTCCTTCGGGAGCGGCTTTCTCTGTTATGTCTATTTTCTGGAGGTGAGAGAAATGGACATACTTGACGAACTTGCTGAGAAGTTCGCTCTAACGCTCGATTCTCAGCTATGCAACAACAGCGAATACCTGAAAGCCACAGCCCTGCTCCACGAATTATCAGAAGAAATGACTGATGAAAAAGCCACTGAGCTTGACGATATCGCAGCAAGCCTAACAGCGGCAGCGTTCAATGCAGGGATACACTCTGGACTGCGGCTTGGAGCGAGGATAGCTGTTGGCCTAATCAACAACGACTAATCAATACAAACAAAGATGCCAGCCCCTTCGGGGGCTGGCTATAGTTATTTATGGAGGTAAAAAATGGAAGAGAAAAAGAAAGAAACCGCTCTATACTGTTCACACTGCGGAGCACTCATCGGCGAAGATGAAGAATACGAAGAGGTTAACGGCGAGATAGTATGCACAGATTGTTATGAGCGCCACGCCACAACCTGCGACAGATGTGGCGAGGTTATTTGGACTGATGATTCGTATGGAGATGAGTACACCACGCTCTGCCAGCGCTGTTATGAAAACCACTATACACGCTGCTCTTGCTGCGATGCACTGCTTCACGAAGACGATGCTTACCACCTCGACGGGTATGATTATTGCAGTGAATGCTACCACGACGAAGTCGATAAGAACCACTCTATCCACGATTACGGATTCAAGCCCGAGCCTGTATTCTACGGCGATTCTAAGCGGTATTTCGGCATTGAATTGGAGATTGACGGAGCAGGCAAGGATTGTGATAACGCTGACGAGATACTTGCTATCGCCAACAAGGACGAGGAGCATATTTACATTAAAGGAGACGGTTCATTAGATGACGGAATGGAGCTGGTCACGCATCCAATGTCACTTGATTATCACAAGAATTATCAGTGGGAAGAGATAATGAAAAAGGCTATATCTCTTGGATATCGCTCGCATCAGACAAGTACCTGTGGCCTGCATATCCACGTCAACAGAAGCTGTCTCGGCGAGACACACGATGAACAGGAAGACGTTATCAGCCGTATCCTCTTCTTTGTAGAGACACACTGGGCGGAGCTACTTAGATTCAGCCGCCGCTCTGAGTACAGTATGAACCGCTGGGCAGCTCGTTACGGTTACGAAAAGAGTGGTCGTGAGATATTGGATAAAGCAAAGAAAGGAAATAACGGAAGGTATGCCGCAGTTAATCTCATGAACTGGGCAACGATAGAATTCCGTCTGTTCAGAGGCACGCTCAAATACAACACGCTCATTGCAGCTATTGAACTTGTGAACGAGATATGTGACCTGGCCATTCGCCTGACTGATGAAGGTATCGAAAAAATGTCATGGAGCGAATTTGTTGAAGGCATAGGAGCACCGGAGCTCATCGAATACCTGAAGGAGCGACGTCTCTACATAAACGAAGATACATCGACAGAGGAGGATTTATAATATGGCACTTTTATCAGATTTATTTGATATTGACAAAGAGACTGAGAAGCAAATAATGGATCTCTTGAAGGTTGTAGGTATAATTGCGTTAATAGTTGGCGGAGCAGGTGCAACAGGCACTCTCTTAAATCTTCCGCTTGACATTAAAAAGGAGGACTGAGCTATGTGTAGTTTATTCGGTTGGCTTGATTATCAGGGTATCGTCCCTCACAGAGTATTACGAAAGCTCACTCAGGCACTCGCCAATGCAGCAGAAGAACGCGGAACGGATGCAGCAGGTATCAGCTACGTTAAGGACGGTGAGGTCATCATTTACAAGAGACCGAAACCTGCTCACAAGTTGCATTTCAATCCGCCTGATGGCACGCATATGGTAATGGGTCATACGCGACTCAGCACTCAGGGAAGTGAAAAACATAATTTCAATAATCATCCGTTTATCGGCACAACAGGCGACGTCTCGTGGAGCCTCGCTCATAACGGATGCCTGTACAATGATAAGTCCCTGCGCGAGGAAAAGCAGCTCCCTGCAACGAATATCGAGACTGACTCGTACATAGCAGTCCAGCTCATAGAATCACAGAACAAGCTCGATTTCGATTCTCTGCGATACATGGCGGAGACGGTGCAGGGTAGCTTTACTTTCAGCCTGCTTGACGAGGACAACTCGCTTTATTTCGTCAAGGGGAATAACCCGCTAACTCTGCTCCATTTCAAGTCGCTCGGACTTTTCGTTTACGCGAGCACGGACACAATAATGCGAGCTGCGATGAAGCATATAGGGCTGAACAAATTCGCTTATGAGCAGATAGACATTGACGAGGGAGACATACTAAAAATTGACAAAAACGGCAATATTACCCGCTCGCAGTTCCAACCTGCTCCCAAATATTCGCATTTTTCGAGCGGTAAGTGGTGGTACGGCGACGACTGCTATTACGGTGAACATGAGGAAATGCTCTTTCTGTATTGCCGCTGTTTCGGAGTGGATACGGCAGATGTGGAACTCCTGCTCGAGTATGGCTATACTCCAAGCGAAATCGAGGAGATGCTCACAGACCACAGCCTTCTACGTGAGACACTGCGTGAGGTCAAGCTAATGCTAGGCGAGGATATCTATGAGGGCTGCTACGGAGGAGCATTATAAGTCTCAAAAAGTATACATTAAAACACACTCCGAAAACAAGCAATAATATGTACATAAAAGTCCTGTTTTGACTTTATGGACGTCCACAAAGTCACACCCACATTTATAAACGGATTGGAGGTTATATGGACAATAGAATCTACGGATATGCTCGTGTTTCTACCAGAGAACAGAATGAAGATCGTCAGCTCGAAGCCCTCATCAAGTTCGGAGTTGCTGAGCAGAACATAATTATCGATAAGGCTTCCGGGAAGGATATCGAGCGTGAGGGCTATCAATATCTCAAACGACAGATACTTCGCAGGGGAGATACACTTGTTATCAAGGAGCTGGACAGGCTCAGCCGTAACAAAACTGACATCAAGAGAGAACTGGAAGAGTTCAAAACGGCAGGAGTGCGAGTAAAGATACTGGACATACCTACAACGCTTACAGACTTTCCGCCCGAGCAGGAATGGGTAATGGATATGATAAACGCTATCCTCATAGAAGTGCTCGGTGCTATAGCTGAAAACGAGCGCCGGAAGATACGAGCTCGACAGCGTGAAGGCATCGAAGCAGCAAAAAAGAAGAACGTCCGCTTTGGACGACCGCCAAAATCTTTGCCTGACAACTGGCGAGAAATAATTGCGGAAGTACGCTGCGGGAATAAAAAGCCTGTAGACGCTATCCGTGAGCTTGGCGTTTCACGCTCTTACTTCTACAAATTGTATAGCAAGTTTTAAAACAATAGGGAGCCTTTCATCTTATAGGCTCCCTTTATTTGTATCAAAAAAATAGAATTATTTTTGTGATTACGTTTTTCAAAAAACATCTCTTTCAAAAATGATTAAAAATGGGCTTATTTGAATATTTTTGGAATGTTACAATTTCAAAAAACGTAATTACGAAGATTTTTTAGATTTTTTGAAATAATTCTTGTAGTTGCTTATACTGTTCAGCAAGTCATATAATTCATTACTTGAGGTATAATAATAGCATTCGTAGAGATTGTGCGGCTCTTTGTTGGGAACCGCTTTGAGCTTCTCAGATAATTCGGTTAGCTCTTTGGAATTATCTCTGGTTCTTTTGCCCTTTATATATTTAATGTGATTTTCGCAGTTATGAGCATTTGCATACCCAGCAATGTCCTTACCATTGTCGTTGATAAACTTAGTTATTTCTGTTATAGCATGATGAAGTATTGTAAGTAGTTGTTGCTGTATGATTTCGTCAGAGCAGCAGTCGATATATGAGAATACCTCTGGATAGCCTATGAGTATCTTCTTTACCTCTTCTCTACACTTTTCAATCTCCTTTTTAGAACTATTATACAGCCACTTTAGATCTAAGCTTAAAATTCGCCTTATCAAGTCCTCTAGATAATCCACAAGGCTGTTCTCATATTCTGCTATTGAAGGTGCTATATAAGATGTATACTGTTTTACAGCTTTTTGAATTACGAGTTGTACTAGATCATTTATATTTGCACATTTATAATCATTCAGAATTGTCGCATCATCAAGGTGAGTTACATATGCGAAAGAGCTTTCATAATAGTATATTGGTTTCAATGACAAAGGCTTGCATAACCAGATTCCATCTTTAGTGTATGATTGTCTCTCTTTTTCCGGGAATGGCATAAATGAAGAGGTAATTCGATTCAAAAAAGCAGTGCTATGCTCATTGTAGTTTTGGACTGGATCTATATATATATATAATGATATTGGTTGTATGATCCGTGAAGCATGAGGAATAACACTCGTTTCAAAAATCGGAAGACAATAATTGTATTTGCTATTATCATCTGAATAGTCAACGTCGTAAAAGTAATTCTTATTAGAATTAGCTACGTCAACCGCATTAAAAACAGCCTTGATATCTCTTGCAACCGAGTTGGTCTTTATACAAGCTAATGCATTTCTGAATTCTAAACTTATATCTTCATTTTCAATATCGAATATATCTTTATTATCTGACTTTTTAAAAATGGCAGATAGAAGAGTTATAGCTGCTTTGTATGCATACGTGTTTGCATATGCATCATTTGCATCTGGAAGCGTTAGCATACTGCTATATGATTTTAAATAAGAAAAGAATCGTTGTATGCTTTCAGTTCTCGGAAAGGCTTTAGGTAAATAACCAGGCTGTTGCATTTGTGGCTCGCTATTTGAATAGGCGATTTTAAGCAAGCTTACATAGCTTTCAAATGCTTTATCTCCAAAGTCGCAAGTGCTGAACCAATCGCCGCTTCTATATATCTTTCCACCTGAAGCTTTCACTGTTGTTGAGCAAAAAATAGTTGTGAGAAATTCTTTAAAAATATCTCTTCGTTTCATCCACGTCCTCCTTACCCGCATTTTAAAGCATATTAAAAAAATTCTATTGGTTGGCACGGATTTATGTGCCTAAAAATCGTGAATTTACCCTGATTATTTATTTCTTTCATACTGTGGATTCGGGTATAATATTATCATAGAATATAAACCCAAGATTTCATGGAGGTAAAACACAAATGAATTATTTCACGAATCCCAATGGCAATTACAGCAACGGCTATATGCCGAGTACAGGATATGGATATCCTGTGTTGCCGCTTTTCCAGTATTACACCTACGACCAGCTCATTTTAAATAACACCTGGTATCGCCCTCAGCGTGTGGTTTACAACATTTATGGAGAGAAAGAGAAGACGTTTGAGGCGAAGCGGCTAAGAAAAAGTTACTCTGAATATATAATGACAGAGCGCAACGGACGCGAAGTTAACATCGGAAAGTTGAAACTGAAAGACAAATACATTGTCAATCAGCATCCGGATGGTACGTTCGACGCATTTTACTGCACGGTTGAATGTGAAGATAATGAGGATATAGAGATAGCTATCCCATATAAGGCTTTTGTAAAGCGTGATATCTTACAGTATATTCCGTTCTACAGACGTAAAGCAGATTGTCCCGACAAGTATATCATTATGGCGTTTTATCACGAGATAATAGACGGCGATGATATAAAATTTCTTCAGCTTCCGCAGCATTCTGGATGGCAGGAAGCGCAGGATAATATGACTTCATTCGCGGCGGCTAATATTGTAATCCCCAAACTTAGGATGTATTACTCAGATGACATCCTTGAACGAGAGATGATCCAGACGGAACTAGCATTAGCAGATGCAGGAATGGCATTGGCTAAGGTTTTGCCTGCTCACTGGAAATATAAGTTCCTTCTTGCATTGAGGGTTACATCTGTGCTTCTGTATTTCTATAGGCTGGCTGGATTGATACCTGATCAGTTGTTTGTGGTTGAACCGAAGAGTGAAACGAATGCTTGCACTGCTTCGGCCATTCTCGATAACTCTCAAAGGCCAATATGCCGCTTGACGGATTGTAGAACGGCTATACAACATGTGCTTGCTCTGACAAATGATGGAGTCGCTTTATACCGTGATTCGTCTTACGTTGAGGACAAAAAACACCGCGTTGTTGGACTGGATACCTTGTTAAACGCTGTTCGTGAACAGTCAAGAAATAATGCTGTTAACAGACAGATTCCTGTTGTTATTGCGGATAATCTCAGTAATTATTCTTCGGAAATACCAGCGTATTTCATGAGTTTGAATGATTGCCCCGATGTTGAGAATAACGAAGAAATACCACAGGCTATCGGTGTGTTTATTTCTTCATTAATCAATCTTCTAAGTAATACAGATTTGACGGACAATCTTGTCAAAAACAGCATGAGGGCTACAAAAATCATGAAAAAAAAACGCTGACAATGAAAATTATTATGCTTCTTTAAAAATGATATGGGCAACTTCTCAACTTCTCTATGATTATAAGGTTATTTCTATGGATGATATGAGAAATATACTCTTTTATACCAGAGACCACAGCAATGAGATGCCTGACACTGAGCAAACTATAACAAATGAGTTCAGAAGCGTCCTTTCGGAAGAAATTGTTAGTGGTGATATGAGGTTGCCACCGTGGAGAGTTCCCTATACTTTAATCCGAATAAGTATATGGTTTATGTTGATGAGGCATATATCAATCTTTTGGCCAAAACTCTAGATGAAAAGGTTTTGCCAGCAATGAAAACAACGAAGAGGAGAAATAAACTGCTCTCGGCTTTAAAGATCTGCGGGAAGCTTTATTTCAACAACAACTTCAAACGCAGCATTGACATCGAAACCTCTTCTGGGGTAACCGAATCATTCAGTGTCTACTCCGTTAACAAGGGGATCCTCGATGGCAAATGCCAAAACAAGCTCATGGAACTCGAATATTTTCACTATACATTTGACAAGGGACAGGAGCCTGTCGGCTTTATACCCATAATAAAACTTAATAGCAGCAACAAAATGCTCGGTTGTGTAATCAACGAATCTACTGATGAGTGCGAAAGTATGTATGTGTCAGGCATGCCACGTTGCGGAAAGACCCGCTTCCTTGTGGAGCAGGCAGTTATACGTTACAAGTCAGGCAAAAAGGTAGTCGTTATAGACCAGACCAACGCATTTTCTCCTGAGGAGATTGAAAAGCATGGTATGGACAAGTCTCAGTTTTCTCACTGGGATATCGGAAAGTATGGACTTCCAGTTGATTTGTTATCACTGAAAAACTGCTCAACACTTCCAGAAAAGAAGCGTAGACTGTTTAGCATCTTCTCAGTAGCCGCAAGTGTTACCGGAGAGATACAGGGAAAAACTTTAAAGAAAAAACTCCCTGCTATAGCAAAAGCAATAGATGCAGGAACAATCCACTCCTTGCCGGAGACGTTAAAATTCTTCGATGATGATGTGCCTGAAGAAGCAATAATCAAGGAGAGACTTGAAGAGGTATTCTGTGAGCTTGAAGGTTTAAATACATATGAGCAAAACTGGGGACAATTCATTGATTCTCAGAAAGGAATAATTGTTTTATCAACATCATCTGACGGTATACGCAAGAGTAGCCCTCTTGTTGATATGCTTCTGGCGAGCTTGTATGAGTACAAGCAGCACGATAGAATTCCAAGATATACCGTTGTTCTTGATGAAATCGAGGATCTCTGTCTTGATAAAGATGGTCCTATCAGTACTATACTGAGGAAGGGAGCAAAGCATCACCTTTCAATGATGCTTGCAACACAGGAATACTCTGTTGAAAAGGACAAGCTCGGAATGCTTATTGGGAACTGTGCTACCCATGTAATCTTTCGTCCAAAAGACGCAAATATAAAAGATATTGCGAAGCATGTAGGTGTTGATGCATCAACGCTTGCTAACCTTGAACAGGGACAGTGCATTGTTTATGGTCTGCTTTATAGTAAAAAAGCTGAAAAAAACAAGCAAGTTACTGTTATCGGTTGGACTTGTAAGCACAGTGATATGTAATGGCCGCGCCCTTCACGGGCGCTCCCACGCTTATATTATACGCTAAACACATTCTGTCGTCAAGAGGTATATGATACTTCTTGGAGGCATACACTTCAAGGGAGGAGGTGCGTTATGAAGGAGACGATACATACCCAGAACAGCTTCAAAACTATGAACACCGAGCAGCTCAAAAAAGCTGTGACTGCGAAGGTCGAAAAGCTCATAAACCGTCAGGCCCAAAAGGCAGGCTGATCATAAACGCAATGAAAGGAGGCGAGGTCAATGCCCAAAGTGGCTATTTACTGCCGTTTGTCCATTGAAGACAAGGACAAGCTCGGCAACGACGACAGTCAGAGCATAATCAACCAGAAGAATATGCTCCGCGACTACTGCCGCGAACGCGACTGGGAGATATACGACATATACGTTGACGACGGCTACAGCGGCATTGACCGCAGCCGTCCCGAATTCAACCGCCTGCTGCGCGACTGCGAGGCAGGGCACATCGACATTGTCCTGTGCAAAGACCAGTCACGTTTCTCGCGTGATACTGTGGTGATAGAACAGCTTATAAACGATAAATTTCTTGAATGGGGAATACGCTTCATAGGAGTAGCTGATAACGCTGATTCCGACAGCGAAAGCTACTCCACGATGCGGCTTTTCACCAGCGCCTACAACGAGATGTACGTCAAGGACATTTCCGCAAAGATTCGTAAAACTCTCGCCTACAAGCGGGAGCAGGGACAGTTCATCGGCTCGTTTGCACCCTACGGCTATCAGGTAGACCCCAACGACAAGCACCACCTCGTTATCGACGCGGAGACAGCTCCGATAGTGAGACTGATATTCGATATGTATGTCAACGGTGAGGGTTATCGCAGGATAGTTCATGAGCTGAACAACAGAGGAATAGTCAGCCCGAGCGAACATAAACGTCAAACAGGCTCAAAGTATGTCAACGGCAACGCAGGTTCAAGTCCATCGTATGGGCTATGGACTCAGTCGACGATAGCCGTTATTGTCGCTAATGAGATATACACTGGAACACTTGTGCAAGGCAAATCACATAATATCAGCTACAAGAATAAAAAGAAGAAAAAGGTCGATAAATCCGACTGGATCCGAATTCCAAATGCTCATGAGGCTATTATTGACATGGAAACGTGGGCTCGCACACAGGAACGCCTGAACAGTAATGCACGGGTGGGAAAGCGTTCACAGGAGCTCTCTCCCCTGTCGGGCAAGGTAAAATGTGCATGCTGCGGACGTCCGATGAAGAGGAATGTTTACTATAACAAGGCTAAGACCATTAAGTATTATAATCTTCAGTGTGCGACCTACAAGACGGGAGCTATGAATTGCCCGAACAAAACAAGTATGAGCGGACTTGTGCTCGAACGCAAGATACTTGATGAGCTCAACGCTATTATTGAGCGCTACTGTCAGATTGACAGGATCGAGTTCACTGATGTGTACGGTGAACAGCTCCGACAGCTCGAGGCTGCACTTGAAAAACTCAAAGATCGGCACAGATTAGCTGAGAAGCGGATAGTAGCAATGTACAAGGACAAGCTCGACGGTATGATCTCCGATGAGGACTACGCATTGTTTCGTCAAAACCTCGCCGATGAGGAGCAGGAATTGTCAGTTCGCATAGACGATATCAATGAACAGATATCCACTTGCAAGGAACGTATCAGAAACACCGAGGAACAGCGAGCTGTCATCGAGAAGTACACTCATTTCGACAAACTCGACCGCACAGTTGCCGACGAGTTCATTGATTATATCGAGATAGGGGAAATCTGCGAGAACGGCGCGAGAGAAATACATATTCATTGGAAACTATAGCGGTATGCTGTTATTGGCGGCATACCGCTATTTTATGAAAAATTGTTTACAACTGCCAAATGGTGTGATATAATAAGTATGATATTCATACATTGCAAAGTATAAGGAGGCGCGTGAAATAATGGGTTATAAGGTAATGCACAGAAATAGAGTAATTGCCCTTGCAGATGAAAACGGCATAACGGAGATAGTAGATAAAGCGCTTTGTCCTGCGTGTTTTGCAGTCGGAATGCCTCTTGAGATATGGCTCGATAACAGAACTGTTGATGTTCATCGCTCCCATTCGAGGAAGCTGTTCAAGGCTCTGAGGCTGCGAACTCCCGATGATATAAATCAGGTAATAGACATAGGTCATGGAATATCTATCACAGACAACTGGTGGATACAAAAATCAGATGAGGAGCTTGATTATAACTCGCTGAAGCAGTATAATGAAGAACTTGCCGATATAGCCCTTTACGGAGCATCAGCTTCAAACAGCGGAAACACTTTTGGTTACAGGGAGCTTGGTACCGTCGGAAGCTATGAAAAAGCTTGGCGTTATGTAAACGGCACATGGTATATGTTCAAACAGGGAAATACACAGGAGCTTATCAGCGAATACTATTCATATCTTTTTCTGAAAGCTATGGGCGTAAATGTTGCCGAATATGAACTAAAAAAATATGTTTCAGAAGAAACAGGCATTACCTCTGAATTTATCGTATCAAAGGATTTTACAGACAATGCAGAGGTGGATTTTGAGCCGTTCTGCAATTACTATCACGATCATGATGAGCCCGAATATATAATCCCGAGGCTTGATGAGAAGCTGATAACGCCTTATGTTATGATGGTATTCTATGACGCCCTGCTTCATAACGACGACCGTCATAATCTGAATGCAGGAGTTTTGCGTAACAGCACCACAGGTGAGATAATAGGACTTGCACCATATTTTGATTATAATCTTGGACTTATAGCAACAGGCGTCCCGAGGATAGATACTGTAAAAGGAAACATCTTCACAGACAGCTTCCTTGCAAATGATGTGTGCAGAAAGGTGCTTAAAGAAAATCTGCCTGACAGGGAAAAGCTCATTGAAGCAATTGACTTTGCTAATAGAAGTGTTAAAGCGTCAGAAGATATGCCACTCGTGAAGCTTGAGCCTATTGAGAATTATATAAGCGATACCTATGATTATCTCGCAAAGCATATCTGAAAAATAATTGCCGTAGAGTAAAATAGCTCTATGGCAATTTTTTATTTTGCTATTGACAAATAAAATAAGCGTGATATAATATTCTTACAAACGGCTATTTTAAGCCAAAAGCGTGACTTAGTTTAAGTTGATTCACCACACGGCGGCTTCGACGGCGGCTGTGTCTCGGCGGAGGGCGTGCCCGAAAAAGGCATAAACCTGAGTATACTCCTGCGGCTGAGGGATATGCTCACTCTCGCGGGATACGAGGTAGATGTCACGCGTGATTCCGACATATCCATACACGACAGCGGCATTGAAGGGCTCGCCAATCAGAAGAGCTCCGATATGGACAACCGCCTCGCCCTCTTCAACAAGTACGACAACGCGATATGCGTGTCCATCCATCAGAACCAGTTCACAGACCCCGTATACCACGGAGCGCAGATGTTCTACTCGAGCTCCGACAGCAGGAGCGAACAGCTTGCGCGGAGCCTGCAATCGAGCTTTGCAGAGCTGCTCCAGCCCGACAACAAGCGCGAGATAAAGCTCTGCGGAAAGGAGCTCTTCCTCTGCTACTACAGCGAGAATCCGACCGTTATGGCGGAGTGCGGCTTTCTGTCGAATCCCGAGGAGGCAGCTCTTCTCAACACCGAGGAATATCAGGAAAAGGTGGCTCTGACGCTCTTCAACGGGATAAACAGCTACGTCAGCGGGAAATAGGCAAAAAATATAGACTTGCACAAATATATATACTGAAGCTATTGATTTTTCTGTTATTTTATGGTATAATAGTCGTGTTATTATCCCCATCACAGGAGGTATGCATATGCTGAATGCCGCAACACGACAGTTTGAATTCACTTCCGAATTCGACGGCTTGCCCGTCTCCGCATTCATCGCTAAACCCGAAGGAAATATCAATGGCATTGTTCAGCTCGTCCACGGTATGAACGAGCACAAGGAACGCTATTTTGAATTTATGGACTACCTCGCCGCCGAGGGCTTCATCACCGTTATCCACGACAACCGCGGCCACGGTCGGAGCATTGCCGCTCCCGACGACCTCGGCTTTATGTACAGGAACGGCGGAGAGGGCTTCGTCAGCGACATCGTACAGCTCAGGAAGTCGGTGCGCTCGGCGTACCCTAATATCCCGTACTTTATGGTCGGCGACGATATAGGTGCGCTCGCGCTGAGATGTATGCTTAAGGAGCACGACGACGACCTCAACGGTATCGTGCTGCTGAGCAGTCCGAGCTACAGCCGCTTTACGCGGTATATCCGCAACATCTCCGCTGAGATATCACAGATACACGAGAGCCGCTATATCAGCGACCTCGTATACGACGTGCGCGAGGAGACCTTCAACAAGAGGTTCGGCTCGGCGAAGTTTTCGTGGCTGAGCAGCCAAAAGGACGCCGTGGAGCAGTTCACCGCAGACCCGCTCTGCAACTTCAGATACACGCTCAACGGCTATCAGTGCATACTGTACATTATGCGCGAGGCTTATGACACGAGCGGCTGGAACGTCACGAACCCGAATCTGCCGATACGCTTCCTTACAGGACGCGACGACCCGTGTATGCTCTCGGAGCGCAAGTTTATGAAGTCGCTGAAGCTGCTCGACAAGGTCGGCTACGAGAGTGTGTCGTTCAGGCTGTTCGACGGTATGCGGCATGAGCTCCTGCACGAGAAGAACAGCATAAACGTCTACAAGGACATCGCAAAGACGCTGTATTCGTGGCTTGACAGGATAAGCGACTTCAACGCCGATATCAGTATGCCCGAGGCAGTCCCCGAGACAGCCTCAGCAGAGGCGGCGGAGCTTCTCGGAGTTCCCGAGACATTCACTCCCGCCGAGGAGACACCAAAGCAGGACAAGGCTGACGAACCCGTTCATACATCGGAGGCTGACGTGTTCAAAATACTTGAATCCGTGAAAGCCGCCGAAGAAGCAAAGGACACAAAACAGGAAGGATAAGCTATGGATATTAACAAGACACTCGCAAAGGAATTCTCACTCAGACAGGAACAGGTCGATAACACTGTCGCTCTCATCGACGACGACAAGACCATCCCCTTCATCGCACGTTACCGCAAGGAGCTCACGGGCTCGCTCGACGACCAGATACTGCGTGAGCTCTACGACAGGCTGATGTACCTGCGCAACCTCGAAAAGCGCAAGGAGGAGGTTGCCAGCTCCATCACCGAGCAGGAGAAGATGACTCCCGAGATCGAAGCCGCTATCAGCGCGGCGATGACCCTCGTCGAGGTAGAGGACATCTACCGTCCGTTCAAGCCCAAGAGAAGGACACGTGCAAGCATCGCGAGGGAGAGAGGTCTCGAGCCTCTCGCAGAGCTTATCCTCGCGCAGGAGAACTCCACCGACCCGCAGAAGGAAGCCGAGAGCTTCGTTGACGCGGAGAAGGAAGTCCCCGATGTGCAGGCGGCTATACAGGGCGCTATGGACATCATCGCGGAGGATATCTCCGACGACGCCGACATAAGAAAGAAGCTCCGTGCTCTCGCAGGTGAGAAGGGCGAGATGGTCTCCAAGGCGGCTGACCCCGAGGAAGAGACCGTATATATGAATTACTACGACTACAGCGAGTCCATCCCGAAGGTGGCTAACCACCGCGTTCTCGCCCTCGACAGAGGCGAGAAGGAGGGCAAGCTGAAGGTAAGCGTGACACTCGACGAGTCGCTTGCTACCGACGTTATCTTCGGCAAGTATATCAATGCAAATAACGCCTGCGGAGAGCTTGTCCGCGAGGCGGCGGCTGACAGCTATAAGCGCCTAATCTTCCCGTCGATAGAGCGCGAGATACGTTCCGATATGACGGCAACGGCAGCCGAGGAATCCATAAAGGTGTTCGCCTCGAACCTCAGACAGATGCTTATGCAGCCGCCTATGAAGGAGAGCGTTATCCTCGGTCTCGACCCCGGCTACGCGCACGGTTGCAAGACCGCAGTCATCGACGCTACGGGCAAGGTGCTCGACCACGCTATCATCTACCCTGTCAGGGAGTCGGCTTCGCAGGCGAGAGTTGACGAGGCAAAGAAGATAGTCAAGCGCTTCATCGAGAAGTACAACGTAAACGTGATTTCAATCGGCAACGGCACGGCTTCACGCGAAACAGAGGCATTCACTGCCGAGATTTTAAAGGAGATACCGCAGTCCGTAAGCTATATGGTAGTCAGCGAGGCGGGAGCTTCCGTATACTCCGCTTCCAAAGTGGCGGCTGAGGAATTCCCCGAATTTGACGTTTCCATAAGAGGGGCTATCTCGATAGCACGCCGTCTGCAGGACCCGCTCGCGGAGCTCGTAAAGATAGACCCCAAGGCTATCGGCGTCGGTCAGTACCAGCACGATATGCCGCAGGCTCGTATGAGCGAGGCTCTCTCGGGCGTTGTCGAGGACTGCGTTAACTCCGTCGGTGTTGACCTCAATACAGCCTCACATTCGCTCCTTTCCTACATCGCGGGAATCAACGCCTCAGTTGCGAAGAATATCGTTACATACCGCGAGGAGAACGGCAGATTCACCGACCGCAAGGAGCTCCTTAAAGTCCCGAAGCTCGGCAAGAAGGCGTTCGAGCAGTGCGCGGGCTTCCTGAGAGTGCGCGACGGCAAGAACCCGCTCGACAATACATCAGTGCACCCCGAGAGCTACGCGGCGGCTTCGTCGCTGCTCAGTGAGTGCGGCTTCACCCTTGCAGACGTGTCAAACGGCGGTGCTGCGGGCATTTCCGAGAAGGCAGAGAGCGAGGGTATAGACAAGATAAGCGAGAAGCTCGGTATCGGCGTTCCCACGCTGACCGACATCATCTCCGAGCTTAAAAAGCCCGGTCGTGACCTGCGTGACGAGCTCCCGCCTCCCCTTCTCAGAAGCGGCGACGTTATGGACATCAAGGACCTCAAGCCGGGTATGGAGCTCGTGGGAACAGTACGCAACATCATCGACTTCGGTGCATTCGTTGACATCGGCGTGCACGAGGACGGTCTTGTACATATCTCGCAGATGTGCAGCAAGTTTATCAAGCACCCGCTCGAAGCCGTAAAGGTCGGCGAGGTCGTTAAGGTGCGCGTGCTTGACGTTGACCTCAAGCGCAACCGTATCTCCCTCACTATGAGGCTCGGCGGCGAGGAGGAAAAGAAGCAGAGCTCCGACAGGAAGCCCCGTCCCAAGCGCGAAAAGCGCGAGAATAAGGGCTTTGACGCCAACAGGATACACAACAGCGCATTCCGCATAAAGCAGAAGTAATGTACTTCGTATACATTCTCCGATGTGCCGATGATTCGCTGTATACCGGCATCACGACCGACCCCGTGCGGCGTTTTCGCGAGCACGCGGGCGAAGCTCCGAACGGTGCTAAGTTCACGCACTCGCACCCGCCGAAGGCTGTTGAGGCTCTGTGGAGCTGCGCCGACAGGAGCACGGCTTCAAGGCTCGAATACGCAGTGAAGAAGCTCCCACGTGCAAAGAAGCTGCGGCTAATAGAGGACAAAGCAGCGTTTGCGCAGCTGCTCGGAGACGGGACAGCTGAGCTGTTCACGCGCGAGGAGCTCCCGACCGAGCTTTCAAAAGGAGAATGACACAATGACCGATTATTATGGCAAGCTGAGGGAGCTGCTGGCTCTCGAATACAACTGCTCGCCCGAGGATTATCTCCGCAGCGGGAACGTGCTGACGGTGTCGGCTCTGCACGAGGGACGTAGGCAGTACATACCCGACAGATACTTTTTCAGTGCTGTCACTCTCGGAGGGAATACCGTAGTCACCGCGAATGAGTGTATGCAGGATTTCCTCGCGGACTACATCAAAAAGGCTCAGGGACATTGGCTCTTTGAGCTCCCGAACCTCCTTCCGATAGAGCAGGAGCTGCGAAAATACGGCTTTACGCTCACGGAGACGCACCATATGTTCCTCCCGAGCAGAAATGTTGAGCCGACCGCTTCCTATCCCGTGAAGTGGTTCTTTGATGAAGAAATACACCAGTTCTACGGGGACGAGCGCTTTCCGAACGCGATATGCCCGAAATTCCTGCCCGAGCGTCCCGACAGGATAGTCGTGTGTGCTTACGACGGCGGCGAGATTATGGGAATGGCAGGCTGCTCCGAGGACGCTCCGCACTGGCAGCAGATAGGTATAGACGTTATGCCGCAGTACCGCTCGAAGGGCGTGGGCACGTACCTCGTCACACTGCTGAAAAACAGGATAGCAGAGCGCGGTGATATCCCCTTCTACGGAACTGCTGCCGCGAACATTCACTCGCAGAACATCGCCCTCAACTGCGGCTTCAAGCCCGCATGGGTCGAGGTCGGTGCAAAGCCTGCAAAATAGAATATGCATTATCGGACACCGAAGTTGTGTCCGATTTTTTGTATGTTGATAGTGCTATTCCACTATAAAACCGTAACAGGACACATTTTTTTGAAGATTTTTACCAAAAACTATTGCAATTTCCTTTGGTTAGTGGTATAATAATTAATGGTTGATTTATACTATCGAAAGGAGCGCTTCCCCTTGACCGCAAAGGAAGAATTCATCTCAATCTATAACGAAAATATCAAGCGCAAGGGTGCCGATAAGCTCCTTGAATTCCTGCAGAAGAGCGACTTCTTCACCGCTCCGAGCAGTACCCGCTTCCACGGCTCGTACGAGGGCGGGCTCGTAGAGCACAGCTTAAACGTCTATCACTGCCTCAAGGACTACCTCTCACGCCCGAGGGTGAAGGAGATGTACGGTATGGACTTCTCCGAGGAGAGCATTGCTATCGTAGCTCTGCTCCACGACGTGTGCAAGGTCAACTTCTACACAACCGAAATGCGCAACAAGAAAAACGACGAGACGGGTCAATGGGAAAAGGTGCCGTTCTACACGATAAACGACACTCTCCCATACGGACACGGCGAAAAGTCGGTATATATCATCTCGGGTTACCTCTACGGCGAGGGCAGGCTGACAAGGGACGAGGCCTGCGCGATACGCTGGCATATGGGCTTCTCATACGGCAGCGTCGAGGAGAGAGGTACCATAGGCAAGGCTCTTGAGATGTACCCGCTCGCCTTCGCGCTGCACGTCGCGGATATGGAGGCTTCCTACTTCATCGAGGGCAGCGACAAGTAAACTTTAAAGAACATAAAGCAAACCAATTATAAAGGAGTAGATTTTCAATGAACTGGTATGATAACGCCATAATCTATCACATCTATCCGCTCGGATTCTGCGGCGCTCCGAAGTTCAACGACTTCGGCGACGAGGTGTCCTTCCGCCTCGATAAGGTGCTCGACTGGATCCCTCACTTCAAGGAAATGAACGTGGACGCTATCTACTTCGGACCCGTTTTCGAGTCCGTGGAGCACGGCTACGACACCGTTGACTTCAAGAAGATAGACCGCCGTCTCGGCGATAACAACTCGTTCCGCTTCATCTGCGACCGTCTCCACGAGAACGGTATCAGAGTGATCCTCGACGGCGTTTTCAACCACGTTGGAAGAAAGTTCCCGCAGTTCGTTGATGTGCAGGAAAAGGGTCAGGGCAGCGGCTACTGCGACTGGTTCGCAAACCTCAACTTCGGCGGTCAGAGCCCGTGCGGCGACCCCTTCTGGTATGAGGGCTGGAACGGTCACTATAACCTCGTAAAGCTCAATCTCCGCAACGTCGGCGTGTGCGACCACATCATCGACGCGGTCAACTACTGGATAGAGTCCTTCGGTATCGACGGTATACGCTTCGACGCCGCCGACTGCGTTGACTTCGACTTCTTCAAGAGAATGAGAAGCTTCTGCAAGGGCAAGAAGCGCGATTTCTGGCTCATGGGCGAGATAATCCACGGCGACTACAACCGCTGGGCTAACCCCGAAATGCTCGACAGCGTTACAAACTACGAGTGCTACAAGGGTCTGTACTCCTCGCACAATGACAAGAACTACTTCGAGATAGACTACTCCATCAACCGCCAGTCGGGTGCAAACGGCGGTATATACAGGAATATCAACCTCTACAACTTCGTTGATAACCACGATGTGAACCGTCTTGCGAGCACTGTCAACAACCCCGCGTATCTGCCGCTCATCTATACTCTTGAGTACGCTATGCCCGGTATCCCCTCCATTTACTACGGAAGTGAGTACGGCATACAGGGTCGCAAGGAGAACAACTCCGACGACAACCTCCGCCCGTGCCTCCACCTCGCGGATATGGAGCGCGAGAACACCGAGCTCTACAGGCACATCGTCAAGCTCGGACGCATATACAAGGCTTACCCCGCGATAAGAACAGGCAGCTATGAGCGCATACAGATAACCAACCAGCAGCTTCTCTTCAAGAAGGTGCAGGGCGACCAGACCGTCTACGTGGCACTCAACCTCGCGGACTATCCATATGATTTCCATTTCGGCACTCACCTGCCCGCCCTCGTTGACGTGCTGAGTGCTGCTCAGATAGAGGTCGCTGACGGCAATGCGCATATCACGCTCCAGCCGTTCACCTCAATGATAATCGTTTCCGACGACATCGTAAACATCGAGCCCGAGGCTGCTCCCGCTCACGAGGAAGCTCCACACGACGAGACAGAGGTCGAGATAGGTGCTCACTACCGCCACTTCAAGGGCAACGAGTACGAGGTCATCGCAGTTGCTCGCCACAGCGAGAACAACGAGGAGCTCGTCATCTACAAGTCCGTCAAGGACGGAAGCGTATGGGCTCGCCCGAAGGCTATCTTCTGCGGCAAGGCAGGCGACGGCACTATCCACCGCTTCACAAAGCTTTAATCTCAAAATCAAAGGCTGTACCGTAAGGTACAGCCTTTTTTTGCGGGACGCCGAGGGCGGCGTCCCCTACATAACAGTGCAGGTCATACAATTCCCGACAGGTCAAAATCGGGAACATATTCTTCCTTTGCGGACGAGCTCTCCTGCGTGAAGCCGTCAAGCCCGAGCTCCTGAGCCCTGCGTACAACGCTGTTGTACTCCATTTTCGTGACGCGGCGCTTCAGCTCGGGGAAGCTGTCGGGTATGAAATCAAACGGCGTGTACTGGTTCATTATGCTGACGAGCACCTGAGCCGAGGCAGTGTGCTCGGCTATCCATTCCATTATTCTTATGCTGTCGTGTCGGCAGCTCGGAAGCACAAGGTGGCGTATCACCGTTCCGCGCGTGAGCCCTCCGTCTGCGTTGTATTCAAGCTTCTTCGTCTGCCTCACCATTTCAAGGACAGCCGCGGAGGCATACTCGAAATAATCGGGAGCATTGGAATACCGCGCCGAGAGCTCGGACGAGAAATACTTGATATCGGGGAGGTAGACGTCCACGAGCCCTTCAAGGCGGCGTAGCGTGTCTACAAGCTCATACCCGCCCGTATTGTACACCACTGGCACAGAGAGTCGGTGCTTTATCTTTTCGAGGGCATAAACGATATCGGGGACGAAGTGGGTCGGCGTGACGAGCTCGATATTGTCCGCGCCCTGCTCCTGCAAGCGGAGGAAGATGTCGGTAAGCCCGTCCGCGGTCGTATCCGCACCGTATAGCTCGCGGCTGATGACGTTGTTCTGGCAGTACACGCAGTGGAGACTGCAGCCCGTGAAAAAGACCGTACCCGCGCCGTTTCTGTACGCGATACACGGCTCCTCCCACTTGTGCAGGCAAGCCTTTGCCGCCGCGGGGACGGCTCCCATACCGCAGTATCCCCTGCCGTTTACACGGTCGGCTCCGCACCTCCGCGGGCAGAGGGTGCAGGCGGCGTACTCATTTCGATAGGTAGGCATTGAAGTCCTCCTTGCCGCCCGTCGAGAGGTACGAATAGTAGCCGAGAATTCTCGACGCGTCCTTGGAGTCGGTCATGCCGTCGAAGTTGACATCGGCGGCTGATTTCTGCGCGGACGTGAATGTCGCATTATCGCCCGTTGAGAGCCGCGAATACTCGGCAAGAATGAAGGAAGCGTCCTTGGCGTCGATGCTTCCGTCAGCATTCGGGTCGCCGAGAGTAGGAGTGCGTCCGAGCGATACGAAGGTGCGATTGAACTTCGCGGCATAGGTCTCGGCAGTCGAGCCCTCATAGCCGCGTATAGTGCCGCTGTAGCCGCCGCTGTTGTCGTTGGAGAAGGTGGTCGCGCGGTCATAGATCTCGCAGTCGGGGGCAAGGACAGTTACCTCCGCGAGCAGGTCGCACTTCACAAACGCCTGCATACCGACCTCCCTGACCAAAGCAGGGATAGTCACGGAGGTCAGCCCCGTGCAATAATTGAAGGCGTTATCGCGGATTACAGTCACGGAATCGGGAATGGTCAGCGACGTCATGCCCGTGCAGTAGTAGAACGCATTTCCGGCTATGTCCGTCACACCGTCGGGAATGACGACGTCGCCGGTGCATAGGCTGCCGTTTATGAGTATGCCGTTGACTATGACGAAGGGACGTTCCTTGCTGCGCTGCGCCTCCAGCCACGAAGTACCGACGAAGGCAATGTCACCGATATAGGTCACAGAGGGCGGTATCTCTATCTCTGCGAGGCTCTTGCAGCCTGCAAACGCGCTCGAGCCGATATTTGTCACGCCGTCGGGGATAGTTATGCTTTTCAGTGACGTGCAGCTCGAGAACGAGTACGTACCGATACTTTTCAGAGTGTCCGGCAGCTTCACAGAAGTGAGGCTTTTGCAGCTGTCGAACGCCTGACCGCCTATTGAGGTCACTCCGCTGCCGATGACAACGGACGTTATCTCGTCCTTGAAGTCAGTCCACGGCACGATGTAATTGCTGTTGCGGCTGTACATCTCCCCTGTTCCGCTGACGGTGAGCGTGCCATTGCTGAACGTCCAAGTCATCGACTTTCCACACGTACCAGATGTCTCGGCGGAGGCGGCAGTCATAATCGTATCGGGGACGACTGTCCCGTATATATCAGCGCCCGCACAGAACATAGTCAGCGCGAGAGCCGCGGCAATTGCCTTTTTCATAGTAATCAGCTCCTTGGAGATATTATAACATCACCGCAAAAAATAGTCAAGCGAGGGCGAAAACGGTCAATTATTGCAATATTTTAACATAACACTTGAAAAATAATCCCACATATGATATAATAAGATGTATTTTTGTATTTTACAGGAGAACAACTATGAACAATTCTTATTACGCAAAACAAATAAACGATGTAGTTGCCGAGGTCAAGAAAGCCGTTATCGGCAAGGACGCTATAATCATCAAGACCCTGCTCGCTATCCTCTGCAAGGGCCATATCCTCATCGAGGACATCCCGGGCGTCGGCAAGACCACCCTCGCCCTCGCCTTCTCGAAGGCTCTATCCCTTGAACACAACCGTATGCAGTTCACGCCCGATGTGCTACCGTCCGATGTTACTGGCTTTAACGTATACAACAAGGTCAAGAACACCTTCGAGTTCCGCCCCGGCGTTGCCTTCTGCAACCTCTTCCTCGCGGACGAGATAAACCGTACCTCCAGTAAGACGCAGTCCGCTCTGCTTGAGCTCATGGAGGAGAAGAGCATTACCGTTGACGGAAATACATACAAGCTCCCCGAGCCCTACACCGTTATCGCAACGCAGAACCCCATAGGCTCGGCGGGTACGCACAACCTCCCCGACTCACAGCTCGACCGCTTTATGATAAAGCTCAGCATGGGCTATCCCGACTTCGGCGGCGAGGTGGCTATCCTCAAATCCAAGTTCAACTCGAACCCGCTCGAGGGCGTTAATGAGGTCGCTAATGCGAGAATGATAATGGAGCTGCAGGAGTACATCTCCAACATCTACATTGATGACAGGATATACGAGTACATCGTACAGCTCTCCGCCGCAACGAGAAATCATCCGATGATAAAGCTCGGCGTAAGCCCGAGAGGTACGCTCGCGCTCATGCAGATATCCAAGGGCATTGCAGCCGCTATGGGACGCGACTACGTTATCCCCGACGATATCGTCTACATCTGCGGCGATGTCTTCGAGCACCGCATCATCCTCAGCTCGAAGGCTAAGCTCTCGG
>Ga0129306_1001467_pt1 | contig 26511 bp, 20 predicted proteins | sample P827metagenome_FD_94438 | JGI IMG/M metagenome (GOLD analysis project Ga0129306, IMG submission 94438) | Capybara group fecal microbial communities from Wisconsin, USA - P827 metagenome | ecosystem: Host-associated > Mammals > Digestive system > Large intestine > Fecal | place: USA: Wisconsin...
GACAAATCCGAGCCAGAAACCGTTTCCGCGCCGAAAGACAGCGGCGTGGTTCACAGCGTTAAAGCCGGCGATCGGTTGGATAAAATCGCTAAAAAATACGACGTGAAAGAAGACGACATCGTCGCCTTAAATAATTTGAAACGGAAAACCTTGCTTGTCGGTCAAACCTTAAAAATTCCGGCAAAAAACAAAAAACCGACTGAAAAGCAAACCGTTAAACCCAATGTAAAAGCGACGGAAAAAGGAAAAAACCAGGATAAATCGAAAGAAACGCCGAAATATCACGTGATTGAAAAAGACCAGACGATTTATGCCGTCAGTCGTTTATACGGCATTCCGCCAAGTCAAATTTTGAAACTGAACCCGAATTTAAAAGACGGAAAAGTCCGCGTAGGTCAAAAAATTCAGATTAAGGAATAATTATGCCGATTCAAATTTTACCGCCACAACTTGCTAACCAAATCGCAGCGGGTGAAGTCGTCGAACGTCCGGCGTCGGTGGTGAAAGAATTGGTGGAAAACAGCCTGGACGCCGGCGCCACTCAGGTTCAAATCGATATTGAAAACGGCGGCGCAACGCTGATCCGCATCCGCGATAACGGCATCGGCATTCCGAAACAAGAACTGGCGTTGGCGCTTGCCCGCCATGCCACCAGTAAAATCGCCACTATTGACGATTTGGAAGCGATTCTCAGCTTTGGTTTCCGCGGTGAAGCCTTAGCCAGTATCAGCTCGGTTTCCCGTTTGACGCTCACCTCCCGCACCGCCGAACAACAGGAAGCCTGGCAGGTTTTTGTGCAGGGGCGCGAACAGGAAAGCGTGATCAAACCGGCGTCTCACCCTGTCGGCACCACGGTGGAAGTGGCAAATTTATTCTTCAATACGCCGGCCCGTCGCAAATTTTTACGCACGGACAAAACGGAATTCGGCCATATCGATGAAGTTATCCGCCGCATCGCGTTAGCGAAATCGCACATCGGCTTCACTCTGACGCATAACGGAAAAATCATTCGTCAGTATAAAAGTGCGCAGGAAAATACACAGAAGCTAAAACGCCTTGCCGCCATCTGCGGCGATGATTTCGTCCGTCAGGCATTGCATATCGACTGGAAACACGACGATTTGCATTTGTCCGGCTGGGTGGCAACGCCCGCTTTCGCCCGTTCGCAAAACGATTTGAATTATTGTTACGTAAACGGGCGGATGGTGAAAGATAAAGTGATTAATCACGCCATTCGGCAAGCTTACGCAGAACATTCGGGTAACGAGCAATATCCGGCTTTCGTGCTATTTTTGGATTTGAATCCGAACGATGTGGATGTAAACGTGCATCCGACCAAACACGAAGTGCGTTTTCAGCAAAGCCGTCTGATTCACGATTTCATCTTCCAGGGCGTCACCCATGCCTTGCTTTCCGCCGAACAGCTCGATTTTTCCGAACCTCAATCGGATGCGAAAAGAGCAAACGAAATCCGGGAACCGCAGGCGGGTTATAAAAATATGACAGCGACCGTCCGCCCTAACCGCGCGGCGGCCGGGCAGAATCTGTTCGGATTTAATCCGTCGCCGACGGAAAAAGAAAGCCATACGCCGACTGCGACAAAATCTTCGGCTCCGTCCCGTTCGGAAAAATCGTCGAATTTTCTCCCGCACTTTATGCCGCAATCAGCGCATTCGCCTTCATCATTCGGGCGCGAAAAAGTCAGCAAAACGGAACAACGGCTTTATGCCGAATTGCTCAAAACGCCGGCAAATCAAACTTCGCCGACGGCATCGACTCAGCCGATATGCGCCTCAGCGGGCTCGTTATTGCGTGCTCTCGCTTTGGTGGATAATCGCGCATTATTGCTGCAACAGGATTCGAGCTTTTATTTACTGCCGCTTAATAAATTGCAAAGAATGCGGTTCGAACTGATGTTGTGTGCACCGAATCCGTCCAAACAAATGTTGCTGATTCCCGTAGTTTTCCGTTTATCGGACGAACAACTGACGCAATGGCGACAACAAAAACACTGGTTTGAACAAAGCGGATTCGAATTCACCGAAAATCCCGCTCAGCGCCGCATTACATTAAACGCGGTGCCGCAATGTCTGCGTCATCAGAATTTACAGAAAATGGTGGTGACGTTGCTCAATCAATCCGTGCAAAAAACATCGGATTTTTTGACCGCACTTTTGGATTTAACGGAGCCGACCGACTGTCAGGTGTTGGCAAACGCCGTCAATCTTTTACAGGAAACCGAACAGCTATTGAATCGGCAGTCGGCGATAAAACTTAACGATCTGCTGATTCCCGTTGATTTTTCATCTTATTTATCATAATTATGCAACATAATTCGACCGCTTTGCCCACTGCGATTTTTTTGATGGGCCCCACCGCCTCGGGAAAAACGGATTTGGCCATCAAATTGCACCAAACGCTGCCGGTAGAAATTATCAGCGTCGACAGCGCATTAATTTATAAAGGCATGGACATCGGCACGGCGAAACCGAGCAAAAGCGAGCTGGCGCTGGCCCCTCATCGACTGATTGACATTTTGGATCCCGCCGAAAGTTATTCCGCCATGAATTTCCGCGCCGATGCGCTGCGGGAAATGGCGGATATTACGGCGCAAGGGAAAATCCCTTTATTGGTCGGCGGCACTATGCTGTATTACAAAGCGTTGACGGAAGGCTTGTCACCGCTGCCAAACGCCGATGAAAAAGTGCGGGCGGAAATTGAAGCGAAAGCGCAGCAAACGGGCTGGCCGGCGTTACATCGGGAATTGGCAAAATTTGATCCGATTTCCGCTGCGCGCATTAATCCCAATGACAGTCAGCGCATCAACCGTGCGCTGGAAGTGTTTTATCTCACCGGCAAATCCTTAACCGAACTCACGGCGCAAAAAGGCGATGCGTTGCCTTACAACGTTTTGCAATTCGCCATTGCGCCGGAAGATCGCAGCATATTACATCAGCGCATTGAATTGCGATTCCAGAAAATGGTGGAGCTCGGCTTTAAAGCGGAAGTGGAAAAACTCTACGCCCGTCCCGATTTAAGCCCGGATTTGCCGTCTATCCGTTGTGTGGGATATCGTCAAATGTGGGAACATTTACGGGGCGATTACGGTTTTGACGAAGCCATTTACCGCGGCATTTGCGCCACCCGTCAGTTAGCTAAACGGCAAATCACCTGGCTACGCGGCTGGAAGACGCCGATTCAGTGGCTGGACAGCCTGCAGAATGAAAAAAATCAGAAAAAGGTTCAACAAGCTTTTTATTTGGCTATGCAAAACCGTTAAAACTTGGTATATTGACCGTCGGCTATGAGACATTAGTCGTTCATTATTCTAACTACAATAAATAATAAGAAGGAAAACAAGATGGCAAAAGGGCAATCATTACAAGATCCTTATTTAAATGCGCTTCGTCGCGAACGTATCCCCGTTTCTATTTACCTTGTCAACGGCATTAAATTGCAAGGACAGATCGAATCGTTCGATCAATTTGTGATTTTATTGAAAAACACCGTCAACCAAATGGTTTATAAACACGCCATTTCTACGGTTGTACCGGCTCGCAGCGTATCACATCATAACAATAATGCGCAGCAACAATATCAGCAGCAAGCCGCTCAAGCCGCCGCGGTACAATCGGATGAATCGTCCTCCCAAACGGAATAATCTTGAATAACGAAATATCCGTTCAAAGTGCGGTGGAAAATACGCCAATTTCCACCGCACTTTCCTCATCTGAAAACGGACGTGACAAGGCGATTATCGTTCACGTTTTTTTCTCGCAGGATAAAAATCTCGAAGATCTGGCGGAATTTCAGCTTTTAGCCCAATCCGCTCAAGTCGACATTTTGCAAATCGTCACTACCAGCCGTTCCGCACCGCAGGCCAAATATTTTGTCGGGCAAGGCAAAGCGGAAGAAATCGCCGAGCTTGCGAAGCAGTCGGATGCCGATGTTATTCTGGTCAATCATCAGTTAACGCCCGCGCAAACCCGAAATCTAGAAAGCTTATGCGAATGTCGGGTGGTCGACCGTACCGGATTAATTTTAGATATTTTCGCCCAACGGGCGCGCAGCCACGAAGGCAAATTACAGGTGGAACTGGCTCAGCTTAAACATTTGGCCACCCGCCTTGTACGACGCAAAACGGGTTTAGATCAGCAAAAAGGCGCCGTTGGTTTACGCGGTCCCGGCGAAACGCAACTGGAAACCGATCGCCGTTTAATCAGAGTGCGTATCGCTCAGCTGCAAAACCGCTTGGAAAAAGTCTCTAAGCAACGTAATCAGAATCGGCAAACCCGTCAGAAGGCGGATATTTCCACCATTTCGTTAGTAGGCTACACCAATGCGGGGAAATCTACGCTATTCAATCGTTTGACGCAAGCGGACGTCTATGCCGCCGATCAGCTTTTCGCCACGCTGGATCCGACTTTACGCCGTTTATCCGTTCAGGATGTGGGCACCACCGTTCTGGCCGACACGGTGGGATTCATTCGTGATTTGCCGCATGATTTGGTTTCCGCCTTTAAATCCACTTTACAGGAAACCACGGAAGCCAGCCTGCTGTTACACGTGATTGACTCCTCCGATACGCGCAAACAGGAAAACATTGAAGCGGTTAATGCCGTGCTGGAAGAAATCCAGGCGGATAATGTGCCGACGTTGTCGGTTTACAACAAAATCGATCGACTTGATAATATCCGACCGCATATTGAATTTAATGACGAACAACAACCGATAGCCGTTTACATCTCCGCCCAAGCGAATTTAGGTATTGATTTATTATTCGACGCCATTCGTCAACGGCTGCGCAATGAAATTTTATCCTTATCCGTTTCCTTAAAGCCCGCTCAGGGAAAAATTCGCCACGCGTTTTATCGGCTCAACTGCATCCGCCACGAAACCATCGGTGAACAAGGCGAATATTTGATAGAAATTGAAATTGACAAAATCGAATGGCTGAAACTGCTTAAACGCTTTCCCGAATTAGAACCCTTTAATCCCGTCAAAAATCAGGAATAAAAAGACCGCACTTTTCGCAAATCCCAAAAGTGCGGTCAGATTTTTCAACGTTTTTTCGGATTATTTTTTACCTAATTGCGGTAACACGGAGTCTTTTCCGGCAACCAATAAACCGGTTTTAGAATACACGCCCAATTTCGCGCGGGTATCCACAATATCCAAATTACGCATGGTTAACTGACCGATACGATCGATTGGATCAAACGGCGCGTCTTCAATTTTTTCCATGCTCAAACGTTCAGGTACGTAAGTCAGGTTCGGCGATACGGTATCTAAAATCGAATAATCGTTGCCACGACGCAATTCAAGCGTCACCTCGCCGGTAATCGCACGCGCCACCCAACGTTGCGCCGTTTCACGCAACATTAACGCTTGCGGATCAAACCAGCGGCCTTGATATAACAAGCGGCCTAAACGTAAACCGTTGATACGGTATTGTTCGATGGTGTCTTCATTGTGAATACCGGTCACCAAACGTTCGTAAGCGATGTGCAATAACGCCATGCCCGGCGCTTCATAAATACCGCGCGATTTCGCTTCGATGATACGATTTTCGATTTGGTCGGACATGCCTAAACCGTGGCGACCGCCGATACGGTTGGCTTCTAAGAACAATTCCACCGCGTCGTCGAAGGTTTTGCCGTTTAATGCGACCGGCACGCCTTCTTCAAAACGAACGGTGACGGTTTCCGCTTTCACTTCGACATTTTCGTCCCAGAACGCCACGCCCATAATCGGTTTCACGATTTTAATGCCGGTACTTAATAATTCCAGGTCTTTCGCTTCATGGGTAGCGCCCAGCATGTTGGAATCCGTCGAATAGGCTTTTTCTACCGACATTTTGTAGTTGAAACCGTTGGCAATTAAAAATTCGGACATTTCATGACGTCCGCCCAATTCTTCGATAAATTGATCGTCTAACCAGGGTTTGTAAATTTTTAAGTTCGGATTGGTTAACAAGCCGTAACGGTAGAAACGTTCAATGTCGTTGCCTTTGAACGTAGAACCGTCGCCCCAAATATTAACGTCGTCTTCTTTCATTGCCGCAACCAGCATGGTGCCGGTAACGGCGCGACCTAAAGGCGTGGTGTTGAAATACGTAATACCGCCCGTTGACACGTGAAATGCGCCCGCCTGAATTGCGGCGATACCTTCGTGAGCCAATTGTGAACGGCAGTCGATTAAACGCGCGTTTTCCGCACCGTATTCCATCGCTTTTTTCGGAATGGCGTTGTAATCCTCTTCGTCCGGCTGACCTAAATTCGCCGTATACGCATAAGGCACCGCCCCTTTCTGACGCATCCACAATAATGCGGCGCTGGTATCCAAACCGCCGGAAAAAGCGATACCGACTTTTTGACCTTTAGGAAGATTTTGTAAGATTGTGTTTGACATATCGGGTCCTGTATTGATTGAAGTAATCGTTTGCGAAAATCGGCTTATTATGCGTGAAAACCGTGAAATTTTCAACCGCACTTTATAAATTCGGATACTGATAAACGAAATCTAAATCCGTGCAGATTTTATCTCCGCAAATCACCCGATTCGGGTCTTGTTCGGAGCAGGTAAAGTGCGGCGGTTCTATATGAAATTGTTCGGCTGCGGCACAATAATATTGCGCCCGCGACGGGTGATACGGCGCCACCAAATGATATAAACGACAGCCGCCCGGCGTTTCCAGCAATAATTGCACGGCGCGCGAACAGTCTTCGGAATGCACCAGATTCACCGGCGTGTTGCCTTGGTTAAGCTGTAAACCGCTCATGGAACGGACGGGATGACGATCCGCACCGATTAACCCGCCGAAACGCAAAATATCCACATCAATTTGCGACAGATGCCGCAACATTTGTTCCACATGAAACAAGGCTTTTGCCGCCGGTGTTTTCGGATGCGGCTCGCAACTTTCGTCAAACTTGCCGGTTTCATCACCGAATACCGATGTGGAGCTGATAAAAATGAAATGACTTACTCCGCACAATAAGGCTTCCTGCACTAAATTTTCGATGCCTTTTTCGTAGCTTTCCGGGTCAAAAAAATAATCGCTCGGCGGAATATTAATCACCAAACTGTCCACCGAAAGCAATGCGGTTAAGTCATCGGGATCCGCATTAATTTCCGGCGTCAATTCAAGCCGATAAGTTTCCAGTCGCCATAAACGCATTTCTTCCACGCCTTCATGGGTGCGTTTACTGCCCTTCACTTCCCAGCCGAGATTGCGCAAGTCCCGCGCCAATGACAAACCGAACCAGCCCAACCCGACAATCGCCACCGATCGCATATTTTCCTCTCATATAAAGTGCGGTCAAAATTTCTGAAAAATTTTTCAGGGATAATGTTTTCCAGTAAGCAGAACGGAGTATTCACAAATCACGCCTAGATTTGTGTGTTTAGCCACTATTCTACCGACCAAATCAAAATAATTCACGGATTTTCATCGGCAATATTCGCCAAACAAGAAAAAAGCCTGAGCGAAAGCACCTATTTATTGTTTAGCCGAAAATAACGACATTTTTTATATTGGAAAAGGTTGTGAAAATCGTGTATTTTCTCTCGAGGCGGCGAACAAACGCATAAGCAATATTTCGGCGAAAAAACTCATCAAAAATCGCCCGCACTTTATTGCTTGAAACAGAAAAAATTCTTGGCGGAGCAAGTGTTTATGTGAAGCAGTCGATAATGTCTTCAACCAAGTAACGCCGGATGCGGAAAAAGAAAAACTTCCTCAAAACCGTCAGGCGGTTTTGAATGTTCTGCGTTACCTGCTCTCGAGGCGGTGAAGTTTTCGTTGTTGCAATCATGACAAATGGTGCCTCTATTTCATGAAATAGGGCTTTTTTATGGTGATAAAATGGATTTAGACAAATTAATTGATATTGACCGAGCGCATATTTGGCACCCTTATTCATCAATGACTCAACCTATACCCGTTTATGCGGTGGAAAGTGCAAAGGGCGTTGAAATTTATCTTAAAGACGGTCGAGTGCTCATTGACGGTATGTCATCGTGGTGGGCTGCACTGCACGGTTATAATCATCCTCGTTTAAATAACGCAATCACAGCGCAATTGGCGAAAATGAGCCATATTATGTTCGGCGGTATAACGCACGAACCGGCGGTAAAATTAACGGAAAAATTGCTGACCATTTTACCTCCGTCATTAAACAAAATATTTTTTGCCGATAGCGGTTCTGTAGCGGTGGAAGTGGCATTGAAAATGGCATTGCAATATTGGCAAGCGAAAGGGGAAGATCGAAATCAATTTGCTACCGTGCGTTCGGGCTATTACGGTGATACCTGGCATGCCATGTCTGTTTGCGATCCTGTTACGGGTATGCACGGCTTATTTCGTCATCGCTTACCGATTCAACATTTTTTACCCCAACCTTCGATTAAATTTGATGAAAAATGGCAAGAAAGTGCGATTGAACCATTGAAAGCATTGCTTGCGCATAAAGGAAAGCAAATTGCGGCATTGATTTTAGAACCCATTGTGCAAGGTGCTGGCGGAATGTATTTCTATTCGCCGATGTATTTAAAACGAGCGAGAGAACTTTGCGATCAATATGGTGTATTGCTGATTTTTGATGAAATTGCCACAGGTTTTGGGCGGACAGGTAAACTATTTGCTTTAGAATATGCCGATGTTGTGCCGGATATTCTTTGTATCGGCAAAGCATTAACCGGCGGTTACCTGACATTAGCGGCCACCATTACCACCGAACATATTGCTCATACCATCAGCGAAGGCGAGGCAAAATGTTTTATGCACGGTCCAACTTTTATGGGAAATCCACTGGCTTGTGCGGTAGCCTATGAATCTCTGTCGCTTTTACTGGAAAGCGATTGGCAACATAAAGTCCATCAAATTGAAGCGCAGCTCAAGGCAGAACTTGCACCGGCTAAAGCGTTTAAATCCGTTGCTGAAGTTCGTGTTCTAGGGGCGATTGGGGTGTTGGAAATGCGTGAAGCGGTGAATATGGTTTCTTTACAAAAACGCTTTGTAGAAAAGGGAATTTGGGTTCGTCCTTTTGGTAAACTTATTTATATTATGCCGCCTTTTATTATTGAACCTAACCAATTAAGCTTTTTAACCGAGCAATTATTAGCCGTGGTCAAAGAGGAATATGATGAATAAATTTACTCAACATCTTCAGCAATTAGCTGAAATTGGGCAGAAACGCCAATTCCCCGATATTGAGCATCAAGGAAAATTTGTCGTTGCCCGTGGTCTGACAATGTTGAATTTATCCTCTAACGATTATTTGGGTCTAGCAAATGATGCACAACAAGTAGAAAGGTTTTTGCAATCTATCGGTAAAAATCAACCGCTTACGTCATCATCTTCTCGTTTATTAACAGGCAATTTTCCGATTTATCAGGATTTTGAAACGCTCTTAGCGCAACGATTTCAGCGAGAATCCGCTCTATTATTTAATAGCGGCTATCACGCCAACATTGGCATTCTGCCTGCAGTGGCTGATAAACAAACCTTAATTTTGGCGGACAAATTGGTTCATGCCAGTTTGATTGACGGCATTCGGCTTTCTGGGGCGGATTTTTTCCGCTATAAGCATAATGATTATCTTCATCTTGAGCAGCTATTGCAGACACATTCGGAACGCTACCGGCAAGTGATTATTGTCACGGAAAGTGTTTTTAGTATGGATGGCGATATTGCGGATCTTCGACAGCTAACGGCACTCAAAAAACGTTATAGCAATGTGCTACTGTATGTTGATGAAGCCCACGCCATAGGTGTATACGGGCAACAAGGCTTAGGAATGGCAGAAGTCTTTGACTGTATTCAAGAGATTGACTTTTTAGTCGGGACTTTTGGTAAAGCGTTGGCATCTATGGGCGCTTATCTTGTTTGTGATGGCGAGATAAGAGAATACTTAATCAATACGATGCGTCCTTTAATTTTTTCCACCGCACTTCCGCCGATTAATGTCGCCTGGACTTACTTTTTATTTGAACAGTTACCGCAATTTACTGAAAAGTGTCATCATCTTGAGAAATTAAGCCAAATGCTGCGTACTGAAGTGGCGAAAAGAAGCGAATTCCCGTTGTTAAGCGAAACTTGCATCGTGCCATATATTTTGGGCGAGAATCAGCAAGCGGTGGAAAAAGCCGATTATTTGCAAAAACAAGGATATTATTGCTTACCTATTCGTCCGCCAACAGTGCCCAAAGGCACGGCTCGTCTGCGTTTTTCATTAACCGCAGATTTGACCGAGCAAGAAATAAAAGGCTTAATCGCATATTTATAAAAGGAGAATTAAGTGCGCTATCAACATATTGCACGCCAACAGCGTAAATTGCTTGTGTATTTTTCCGGCTGGGGAACACCGATCAGCATTGCGAAAACTTTGCAGTTACCGAACGATTTCGATTTACTGATTTGTTACGATTACCGGGATTTGAATCTTGAATTTGATTTTTCAGGCTATCAAGAAATTTATGTGGTGGCTTGGTCTCTAGGCGTTTGGGTGGCTGAACGTGTTTTACATTCTATTCCTTTGACTTACGCTGTGGCGATCAATGGAACGGGGGCGCCTAAACACGATCAATTTGGCATTCCAATGGCAGTTTTTGAAGGTACGCTTGCGTCTTTAAGCGAAGAAAATCTTGCAAAATTTGAACGCAGAATGTGCGGTAAAATCGCCCTAGAAAATTACCGTTTGTTACCTGAAAAGCGAAATTTCACAGAAGTAAAACAAGAGTTAGCCCACTTAAATGATTGTATTATGCAAGATAATCGAACAGGATTGTTAGCGTGGCAAAAAGCCATTATTGGCAACAAAGATAAAATTATCCCGCCACAAAATCAGCTTGAATATTGGCAAAATCAACCGCAAACAAAAATTCAGCTAATTGACGCAGAGCATTATCTTTTTAATCACTTTTCCGGTTGGCAAGAACTGCTTAAGGATACGGCGTGCAGTTAGTGGATAAACAGCAAGTCGCCATCAGATTTTCACAAGCAAAATCGGAATACGATAATAATGCGATTGCTCAACAATGTATCGTACAAAAGCTGATGGCGTTACTCGCAACCCAAGGCAAAGCTTTTGGCAAAATACTGGAAATAGGCTGCGGCACAGGTATGTTAAGTGAACAACTTGTATCGCGATGCTCTTTCGAGCGTTTGGTACTAAACGATCTTTGTTGCGATTATGAACCTGCTTTACGTAAAAAATTACCTTATCCTTCAGTACATTATCACTTCGGTGACGCGGAGCGGGAAAATTTCGGCATGGGTTATGATTTGGTGATTTCCGCTTCTTCGGTTCAATGGTTTGAAAACGAAGCGAACTTCCTGAAAAAAACGGTCAACATGCTGAATGATGACGGCATTTTATTGTTTAATACATTTTCTCCTAAAAATCTTTATGAAATTAAGTGTCTGCTTAAAACAGGATTAACTTATCCCACTGAAGACGAATGGTATAAATTATTAGCCGATGAATTTGAAGTTCTTGTTTTAACAACAGACAAAATCCCACTCTATTTTGATTCGGCATTGTCAGTATTGATCCATTTAAATAAAACAGGGGTAAGCATTATTGATCCCTCCAAATGGTCGGACAAACGTCTAACTCAGTTTGAACAGCGTTATCGTACGCGATTTCAGCAAGGTTCGGGAGTTACATTAACTTATACGCCACTTTATGTAATGGCTCGTAAAAAAAGGAAACAACATGCTTGGTAAAGTGATTTTTGTATCGGGTATTGATACGGATGTGGGAAAAACTATTGCAACGGGTTTTTATGCTAAGAAATTGCAGGAACAGGGATTTTCCGTCATTACGCAAAAAATGATTCAAACCGGCTGTGAAGGGATTGCGGCCGATATTTTAGTGCATCGCAAAATTCAAGGCATTGATTTATTGCCTGAAGATAAAGCAGGTTTGACTTGCCCTTATGTTTTTCCTTATCCTTGTTCGCCACATTTAGCGGCACGCTTAGCGCATACGGAAATTGATGAAAATAAAATTAACCGCGCGGTTCATCAATTAAGACAGAAATATGATTATGTCTTGTTAGAAGGCGCCGGCGGACTGGCTGTGCCTTACACCGAAACGAGAACCACCTTAGATTATTTGAAAACACAGCGATATCCGCTAATTTTGGTTAGTTCAGGTAAATTAGGCAGTATTAATCACACATTGCTCAGTTTGATAGCCTGCCGGCAATATCAAATTCCGTTGGAAGCATTGGTTTATAACCGTTATCTTGATCAAGATTCACTAATCAGCCGAAATACGGAAGAATATTTATCACACCATTTACAACAATATTTCCCGAAAGCGAAATTTATTGGTTTAGATAATGTCAATATTTAACGCAACATACTCATCATGCCAGCAGAGCACTTTTGGGGAACATCGAAAAATAATGTTTTTATCCTCGACAGTTTGAAACGGCTGAAGAGCTCATCGTTGCAGTCAAACAGCATCTTGAATACGATAGCCGTCAACATATTCAACAGAAATTAAAAAGACTGATTCCGATAGATTCTCGAAATCAGTCCTGATGCGTATCGTTGAGGTTTCGCGGGCGGAGCAAAAAACGTTTAAAATTTTGACCGCACTTTACGCTTATTTCGTTAACAAATCCAAAACTTCCTGATATTTCGCCACGGTTTTTGCAATCACTTCCGCCGGCACTTTCGGCGCAGGCGGTTGTTTGTTCCAGCCGCTTTGTTCCAACCAATCGCGTACAAATTGCTTATCAAAAGACGGCGGATTAGTGCCTTCTTTGTAAGTCTCCACCGACCAAAAACGGCTGGAATCCGGCGTCAGCACTTCGTCCATTAAGGTTAATGTGCCGTTTTCATCCAAACCGAATTCAAATTTGGTGTCGCAAATAATAATGCCTTTGGTTAAGGCGTACGCCGCCGCTTCTTTGTAAAGAGCAATGGCGGCATCGCGCACCTGCGCCGCCAATTCTTTGCCGATTTGACGTTCGCATTCCGCATAACTGATATTAATATCGTGATCGCCCACCTCTTCTTTGCTGGACGGAGTGAAAATCGGCTCCGGCAATTTGCTGGCTTCCACCAGACCTTTCGGTAATGTCAACCCGCAAATGGTGCCGGTTTGGCGATAATCTTTTAGGCCCGAACCGGTTAAATAACCGCGCACGATGGATTCGATTTTAATCGGTTTCAGGCGCTTCACCACCACCGCACGGTCTTTCACCGAATCCGCTTCCGCTTTCGGTAATACGTCGTAAACCGTTTCGCCGGTGAAATGGTTCGGCATAATGTGCGCCAGTTTTTTGAACCAGAAATTAGAAATCTGCGTCAGAATTTCACCTTTACGCGGAATCGGATCATCCAAAATCACATCGAAGGCGGACAACCGATCCGACGCCACCATCAACATGCGTTTATCATCGATTTCGTAAAGATCACGCACTTTACCGGAATAAATTTTTTTTAAGCTTAACTCTGCCATGATAGTTGCCTTTTATGGGGAAAAATTCGGCAAAATTATACCGCATTTTTTCAAAAAGGTAAGCAAACGATTGCGAAAAGTAAAACCCTAAAGCAAAAACGCACCGTTTTGCCGCTTTTATTCTCAACCCAACCAGTAAATTCCCTGGTAAGGTTTTAGGATTAAAAAATCATCCGATTTTTCAACATCGTTATAGTTATTCATCAGCACTTCACCATGCGGCTGCAAACAAACCCTTTGAACCGTACGACTGAAGTTCGCAACTACGGTTAATGTCTGTCCGTCGGCTTTGCGTTTATAAGCCCACACGAATTCATGATTCGGCAACAGATCGCAATAATCGCCGTCGGTAAACACGGGCAGCTCTTTGCGGAGCCGGATTAAACGCTGATAAACGTAAAACACCGAATGTTTATCCGCCAGCGCCTGTTCAACGTTGATTTCCGCATAACTTTTCACCGCCTCAATCCAAGGCGTACCGTCGGTAAAGCCGGCATTCGGGGAAGCGTCCCATTGCATCGGCGTGCGGGAATTGTCACGGGATTTCTGGGCTAAAACTTGTAAAATTTCGCCCGCACTTTTCCCTTGATCCTGCAGAATTTGATACGCATTCAGACTTTCCACGTCACGATACTGTTTAATTGAAGAGAAATTCGGATTAATCATGCCGATTTCTTCGCCCTGATAAATATAAGGCGTGCCTTGCATACCGTACAGTACCATCGCCAGCATTTTGGCGGAAGCGGTGCGAAATTCGCCTTCATCGCCGAAACGGGATACGATACGCGGCTGATCATGATTACACCAAAACAGCGCATTCCACGCACGATTATGCATACCTTGCTGCCAATAGTTGAAAATGGATTTCAGCTGGACGTAATCCGGTTTAGCATAAGTCCATTTTTCGCCGTTCGGATAATCCACTTTCAGATGATGGAAATTAAAGGTCATGGATAGCTCGTTGCCCGCTAAATTGGCATATTGCTGACAATGTTCCAGCTTGGTGGAAGACATTTCGCCGACACTCATTAAATCGAAAGGTTTAAGCGCATTTTTATTTAAATCCTGCAAATATTGGTGAATTTTCGGCCCGTCCGTATAAAAACGACGGCCGTCGCCTTCGAAATCGTCTTCGAACACCGCCGGTTTGGAAATCAAATTCACGACGTCTAACCGTAAACCGTCCACCCCTTTTTCCGCCCAAAAACGGCAAATATCGTACAGCTCGGCGCGCAATTTAGGATTTTCCCAGTTGAGATCCGCCTGCTCCGGCGCGAATAAATGCAAATAATATTTTTGCGCTTTGTCCGACCATTTCCACGCGCTGCCGCCGAATTTGGATTGCCAGTTGGTAGGCTGCTCGCGCCAGATATAATAATCGTGATATTCGCTGTTCGGATCTTCGCCCTGTTTGAACCAGTCGTGAAAGGTTGAACTGTGGTTGAACACCATATCCATCACGATACGAATATGACGTTTGTGCGCTTCGGCGACTAATTGCTCGAAATCGTCCATCGTGCCGTAAATCGGATCGATATTGCGATAATCGGCGATATCGTAACCGTTGTCGATTTGCGGCGATACGTACATCGGCGTCAGCCAGATACCGTCAACGCCAAGGCGGCGCAAATAATCCAAACGACGAATAATTCCCTGAATGTCGCCCGTACCCGAACCGGTACTGTCCTGAAAACTTTTCGGATAAATCTGATATATAACGCCGTTTTTCCACCACTCGGTTTGCATGTTGAATTCCTTAAAATAGTCAAGAATAAAGGTAAAAGTGCGGGCGTTTTTTGCAACGTTTTTTCACCGCACTTTGAGAGAATAAGAGAAAGATTATTCGATTTCGCCTTTCAGCGTTTTGCGTTTATAAACCGCCATGGTCAACACAAGCGGCACCACAATGGCAACTAACATGGCAAGCGCATAAAAGCCCCAGTATTGGTGTTGAATGGAAAGAATGCCCGGTAATCCGCCGACGCCGATACTACCGGCCAGCACGCCGGCAAAACCGCAGATCAATGCCGCGCAGGCCGAACCTGTCATAGCGCATAGCATCGGGAAACGGTATTTTAAGTTAATACCGTACATAGCCGGTTCGGTTACGCCAAGGTAAGCGGAAAGCGCCGCAGGCACCGCTATTTCGCGTACGCTGGCTTTCTTCGCCATAATCAGCACCGCAACAACGGCGGAAGCCTGCGCGATATTTGACAACGCGATTAACGGCCATACCGGTGTGCCGCCGATGCTTTGGATCATTTGCATATCAATGGCCAATGAAGTTTGGTGTACGCCGGTCACAACAAGCGGCGCATACAGGAAACCGAATAAAGCCGCTCCGATAGGCGCGAATTCGCCGGTCATCGCCGCTTTCACCACAAAGGCGACGCCGTTACCGATTTCACGACCGATAGGACCGATGATACTGTGCGCCAAAAATACGGCTAAAATAAGCGAAGTCACAGGCACAATAATCAGATTTAAGAAATCCGGCACGATTTTATTTAAGAAACGTTCGATATAAGAAAGGGTTAAGCCCGCCATAATGGCCGGAATAACCTGCGCCTGATAACCGACTTTTTCAATAGAGAACAGGCCGAAATCCCATACTTCCGGAATTTGTGAACCCAAGGCATAGGAATTCATTAATTGCGAAGACACCAACGTGATACCAAGGGTGATACCAAGAATCGGCGAAGTGCCCATTTTACGCGCGATGGACCAACATATTCCCACCGGCAGGAAGAAGAAAATCGCCTCGCCGATAAGCCATAAGAAACTGTGCATGCTCGCCCAGAACGTGCTGATATCGACCAAGGTTTTCATTCCGTCGTCAAACATTTTAATATCGCCGATCACGTTACGGAAACCTAAAATCAAACCTCCGCTGATCAAGGCCGGTAACAGTGGGATGAAGATATCCGCCATATGGGAAATCAGATTTTCATACCATTTTTGATTTTGACGGGCGGCGGCTTTCACTTGCTCTTTGTCCACACTGGTCAAACCGGTTTTTTCCAGCAAGATTTTGTAATAATCGCCGACTTCCTGCCCGATAACCACCTGATATTGTCCGCCGGTTGAAAAATTCGCTTTTACCATCGGCAATTCTTCGATGGCTTTGGCGTTCACTTTGCTTTCATCGTTTAAAACAAAGCGTAATCGGGTGATACAGTGCGTTACCGTCACAATATTTTCCCGACCGCCGATATAAACGATTAATTCGTCAATATTTTTAGGATCCACCTTACTGATTTTCGCCATAGGATATTTCTCCAACTATTAAAATTGTTTCAATTATAACCCATGAACATACCGTGTAAATGGGAACGTTCCCATTTTTATTCAGAAATGTGACAAGGATCACAAAAATTTAAGATTGTTCAACTGAAATCAGATGATGTTCCGTTAAAGATTCTCCCTGCAACTGCCGCATTAATAACTCCACCGCTTTCAGTCCGGCCTGATAATAGCCGAAATCAAAAGATAAAGCGTTTGGCAACATATATTGCAGTGGCTCGTTATATCCTACGTATGCCATCTGAAAAATCTTTCCGGATTGTTGGGAAAATTTAAACGCGCCTAAAGCAAGCCGGCCGGTAGCGCAAACCAGTGCATCCACCGGTTGGGTAAAAAGCTCCGCACAATGACGGTATGCACTTTCCGCGCTAAGTTCCACCAATGTCAGATTCGGGAGAATATGATGAGAGCGACAAAATTGTAAATAACTTTGAGTGCGAAGCTTACCCGTGGTTTCATCACTGTCCTCAATGCCCAAATAAGCGATCCGGCGGTGCCCTTGTCGGTAAAGCTCCGACATCAGGCAAGTAATCGCCTGCTCATCATTATAATAAATAGAATTAATATTCGGATAAGTGCGCGCAATCACAACCAAAGGGCCTTGCCACTCCTGCACGATTTCAAGAGGTAAGGGAAAAAAACCAAAAAGAATAACGGCATTAACCTGACGTTTACGAAAAAGCTGAAAATGATGCCGCACTTGTTCGGCTTGAAAGCGGCTTTCGACTATCAGCGGCGTAATATGTTCGACTTGCAGCGCCTGTAAAATTGCGCGTAAAGTTTGCGATTCGCTGCCCGAATCAAGTTTTGAAACAATCACGCCGACCACCGGTTCCCGCCCCGCTCGCATAGCACGTGCGGAACGATTAGGCTGAAAACCGAGCCGATCAATGACCCGTTGCACTTTCTCTCGAGTTTCCGACCGCACTTTAGGATCCTTATTCAGCACGCGGGAAACCGTCGATTTCCCCACATTGCAGAGTTTGGCAATTTCATTAATGGTGTATTTCATAAATACGTATTCTAAATATTGGCGTGATAAATTGTGAAAAAATTATACTGAAAATAGGTTTCCGCCGCTATATAAAAGCTTCTCCCTTTATTGGCATCTTGCACAAAATCCCGAAATAACCGAAAATACGCCCCAATTTTAACCAAATAAGAATTCATCATGTCATATCCACAAGAAGTCAATAAACGTCGCACTTTTGCGATTATTTCTCACCCCGACGCGGGTAAAACCACCATCACGGAAAAAGTGTTGCTGTACGGAAACGCCATTCAAACCGCAGGTTCAGTGAAAGGCAAAGGCTCACAGGCCCATGCCAAATCCGACTGGATGGAAATGGAAAAACAACGCGGGATTTCCATTACCACGTCCGTCATGCAATTCCCTTATAACGATTGCCTGGTGAACCTGCTCGATACGCCGGGACACGAGGACTTTTCGGAAGACACCTACCGCACATTAACCGCCGTGGACAGCTGCTTAATGGTGATCGACGCGGCAAAAGGGGTGGAAGATCGCACCATAAAATTAATGGAAGTGACCCGTTTGCGCGACACGCCGATTTTAACCTTCATGAACAAACTCGACCGCGATATTCGCGATCCCATGGAATTATTGGACGAAGTGGAAAGCGTGCTGAAAATCCATTGCGCGCCGATCACCTGGCCTATCGGCTGCGGAAAATTATTTAAAGGCGTGTACCATCTTTACAAGGACGAAACCTATTTATATCAAACCGGTCAAGGACACACCATTCAGGCAGTGCGCATCATCAAAGGCTTGAACAATCCGGAACTGGACGCCGCCGTGGGCGACGATTTAGCGCAACAACTGCGTGAAGAACTGGAATTGGTCCAAGGCGCCTCCAACGAGTTCGATCAGTCGTTATTTATCCGCGGCGAGCTGACGCCGGTATTTTTCGGAACGGCATTGGGGAATTTCGGCGTCGATCACTTCCTAGACGGCTTAACGCAATGGGCGCCGAAACCACAAGCGCGTCAGGCGGATACTCGCATCGTCGAAAGTGCGGAAGAAAAATTCACCGGTTTTGTGTTCAAAATTCAGGCGAATATGGATCCGAAACACCGCGACCGCGTGGCGTTCCTGCGCGTCGTTTCCGGCAAATACGAAAAAGGCATGAAACTCAAACACGTACGCATCGGCAAAGACGTGGTGATTTCCGACGCGCTCACCTTCATGGCGGGCGATCGTACTCACGCGGAAGAAGCCTATGCCGGCGATATTATTGGCTTGCACAACCACGGCACCATTCAAATCGGCGACACCTTCACCCAAGGCGAAGAACTGAAATTCACCGGTATCCCGAACTTTGCGCCGGAACTGTTCCGCCGCATCCGACTGAAAGATCCGTTGAAACAAAAGCAATTGCTGAAAGGCTTGGTACAGCTTTCCGAAGAAGGTGCGGTACAGGTTTTCCGCCCGCTGACGAACAACGATCTCATCGTCGGCGCGGTGGGCGTGTTGCAGTTTGACGTGGTGGTTTCACGGCTGAAAACCGAATATAACGTAGAAGCCGTTTACGAAAACGTCAACGTGGCGACCGCGCGCTGGGTGGAATGCGGCGACGCGAAAAAATTCGAAGAATTTAAACGCAAAAACGAACAGAATCTGGCGCTCGACGGCGGCGACAACCTCACTTACATTGCGCCGACCATGGTAAACCTGAATCTATCACAGGAACGCTATCCCGACGTGACCTTCTTCAAAACCCGCGAACATTAAAAAACTCGCTCAAAATCGACCGCACTTTTGATTAGCATGAAAAGTGCGGTCTATTTTTCACTAATTTTTTTGATTGATTCAAAAACGGCGATAAACCTTAACGCACTTTGTGCCACGCCGGCTTTGTGATAGAATACCGCCCTTTTTAACGGCTTGCCTTCCGGCGGGCTACTGACTTGAACTCAGACAAACGGAAAATCTATGACATTCAAACCCGAACTGCTCTCTCCGGCGGGCACTTTAAAAAATATGCGTTACGCCTTTGCTTACGGCGCCGACGCCATTTATGCGGGACAACCGCGCTACAGTTTACGCGTGCGCAACAACGAATTTAACCACGAAACCTTAAAACAAGCTATCGACGAAGCCCACGGTTTGGGCAAGAAATTTTACGTGGTAGTGAACATTGCGCCGCACAATTCAAAATTAAAAACCTTCGTAAAAGACGTACAAAAAATCGTCGAAATGAAACCGGACGCTTTAATTATGTCCGATCCGGGCTTAATTATGCTGGTGCGCGAAAACTTCCCGGAAATGGCGATTCATCTTTCCGTACAAGCGAATGCGGTGAACTGGGCGACGGTGAAATTCTGGAAACAAATGGGCCTAACCCGCGTGATTCTTTCCCGCGAACTTTCTATTGACGAAATCGCCGAAATCCGCCGCCAGGTTCCGGATATCGAACTGGAAATTTTCGTGCACGGCGCTTTATGCATGGCCTATTCCGGACGTTGCCTGTTATCCGGTTACATCAACAAACGGGATCCGAACCAAGGCACCTGTACCAACGCCTGCCGTTGGGAATACAAACTGCAGGAAGGAAAAACGGACGATGTGGGCAATATCGTGCCGAAATTCGAACCGGAAATTGATGTGAAAAACGTGGCGCCGACCTTAGGCGAAGGCACACCGACGGACAAAGTGTTCATTTACACCGAACCGAAACGTCCGGACGAACCGATGACGGCATTCGAAGACGAACACGGCACCTATTTCATGAACTCAAAAGACTTGCGTGCGGTGCAGCATGTGGAAACGCTGACTAAATTAGGCGTGCATTCGTTAAAAATCGAAGGACGCACAAAATCCTTCTATTATTGCGCCCGCACCGCGCAGGTTTACCGCAAAGCCATTGATGATGCGGCCGCCGGCAAACCTTTTGACGAAAGTCTGTTAACCACGCTGGAAAGCCTGGCTCACCGCGGTTATACCGAAGGTTTCCTGCGTCGTCACACTCACGACGAATATCAAAATTATGATTACGGTTATTCCGTTTCCGAACGTCAGCAGTTCGTCGGCGAATTTACCGGCAAACGCAACGCACAAGGAATGGCGGAAGTGGCGGTGAAAAACAAATTTCTGCTGGGAGACGAAGTGGAAATGATGACGCCGAAAGGCAATATTGTCTTCAAAATCAACCGAATGCTGAACCGCAAAGGGGAAATGACGGACGCCGCCTTAGGCGACGGACATTTCGTCTATTTAGACGTGCCGGAAGACATTCAGCTGGATTACGCCTTATTAATGCGTAATTTAAACGGCGCCGACACCCGCAATCCTCATCAAAAATAGCACGTTTAAGCCCTTTCTCGCTAAAGGGCTTTTCATTTTCTCGTTTTATCAATGAAATACATTTTTTCACTTATTTATCACAAAATTTTGACATATATCAAATAAACGCCAAATCAGACTTTTCAAGCTGAAACTTTTCCGCTACCATGCGCTCCGTCAAGTAATTGCTTGATATTCATAAAGTTCCTAAATAAAATAATCATAAATAAATAGCTAAACTACTTTCCTACCGCCGTTTTGGCGGTTTTTTTTGCTTATTTTTCAATGAATTACGCTTACTTATTTTTTCAAATTTATTTTAGTGGCCGTTTAGTGGCTGTGGCTTTTTTAGTTAAAGCCTCAAAAAAACTAATCAAAATCCTACCGCACTTTTCACGGATTAAGCCCACAAATCACTTACAAATTCCGGCGAATTCCAGTAGAATGCACGGCTAAATTTAAATCACAAAGATGGAATCCAATATGTCATCACAATTTGTTTTTACCATGCATCGCGTGGGAAAAGTCGTTCCGCCGAAGCGTCATATTCTTAAAGATATTTCTTTAAGCTTTTTCCCTGGCGCCAAAATCGGTGTGCTCGGTTTAAACGGCGCGGGTAAATCCACTCTGTTACGCATTATGGCGGGCGTGGACAAAGAATTCGAAGGCGAAGCGCGTCCGCAGCCGGGAATTAAAATCGGTTATCTGCCGCAAGAACCGAAGTTGGAACCGCAACAAACCGTACGTGAAGCCGTTGAAGAAGCAGTTTCCGAGGTGAAAAACGCGCTGACTCGGTTAGATGAAGTCTATGCCGCTTATGCCGATGAAAACGCCGATTTCGATAAACTGGCCGCGGAACAAGCGCAGTTAGAAGCCATTATTCAGGCGCACGACGGTCACAATCTCGATAACCAGCTGGAGCGCGCGGCCGATGCGCTTCGTCTGCCGGAATGGGACGCCAAAATCGAACATTTATCCGGCGGTGAACGCCGTCGCGTGGCGCTTTGCCGTTTGTTGCTGGAAAAACCGGATATGCTGTTGCTGGACGAACCGACCAACCATTTGGATGCGGAATCCGTGGCCTGGTTAGAACGATTCTTGCACGACTACGAAGGCACCGTGGTGGCCATTACCCACGACCGTTATTTCTTAGACAACGTAGCCGGCTGGATCTTAGAGCTCGACCGCGGCGAAGGCATTCCTTGGGAAGGCAATTATTCTTCCTGGCTGGAACAAAAAGAAAAACGTTTAGCCCAAGAACAGGCGGCGGAATCGGCTCGCCAAAAATCCATCGAGAAAGAATTGGAATGGGTGCGTCAGAATCCGAAAGGCCGTCAAGCGAAAAGCAAAGCGCGTATGGCCCGTTTTGAAGAACTCAACAGCGGCGAATACCAAAAACGTAATGAAACCAACGAACTCTTCATTCCGCCCGGTCCGCGTTTAGGCGACAAAGTGATTGAAGTGGAACATTTGACCAAATCTTACGGCGACCGCACGTTAATCGACGATTTGTCCTTCAGTATTCCGAAAGGTGCGATCGTCGGCATTATCGGTGCTAACGGCGCCGGTAAATCTACGCTTTTCCGTATGCTTTCCGGCAAAGAACAACCGGATTCCGGTTCCGTCACCTTAGGCGAAACCGTGGTGCTGGCTTCGGTGGATCAGTTCCGCAACGCCATGGACGATAAAAAAACCGTGTGGGAAGAAGTCTCTGGCGGTCAGGATATTTTAACCGTCGGCAACTTCGAAATCCCAAGCCGCGCATACGTCGGACGCTTTAACTTCAAAGGCGTGGACCAACAAAAACGCGTAGGCGAGCTCTCCGGCGGCGAACGCGGACGTTTACATTTGGCAAAACTGCTGCAACGCGGCGGTAACGTGTTGTTATTGGACGAACCGACCAATGATTTAGACGTGGAAACCTTACGCGCCTTAGAAAATGCCATCTTAGAATTTCCGGGCAGCGCCATGGTGATTTCCCACGACCGCTGGTTCTTAGACCGCATCGCCACCCACATTCTGGACTACGGCGACGAAGGCAAAGTGACTTTCTACGAAGGGAACTTCTCCGACTACGAAGAGTGGAAAAAGAAAACCTTCGGCGACGCGGCGATTCAACCGCATCGCATGAAATATAAACGCATTGCGAAATAACGCAATGATTCGGGCTGTCTTTTTACGAAGACAGCCTTTTCCTTTTATCCAAACATAATATGCACGCAAAAAACAGCGCAAATTTTTCCCGCACTTTTTAAAGTGCGGTCGATTTTCACCGCACTTTTTGTTAAAATCCGTTCCAATTTTTTCATTTCACTTTACTTCATATCCGACAAAAATTATGGCGACGCAAAACGAATACGATTCTATTAACATCACGGTACTGAAAGGCCTGGAGCCCGTGCAAATCCGCCCCGGCATGTACACCGATACGACTCGTCCGAACCATTTGGGACAGGAAGTTATCGATAACAGCGTGGATGAAGCTTTGGCGGGATTTGCGTCGAAAATCGAAGTGATTCTGCATAAAGATCAATCTCTGGAAGTCACCGATAACGGCCGCGGTATGCCGGTAGATATGCATCCGACGGAAAAAATGTCCGGCGTGGAAGTCATTATGACCAAACTGCACGCGGGCGGTAAATTTTCCAACGCCAATTATGAATTCGCCGGAGGTTTGCACGGCGTCGGCGTTTCCGTGGTGAATGCTCTTTCCGAACGGGTGGACGTCACCGTACGCCGCGGCGGTCAGATTTATCATATCGCGTTTGCCAACGGTGAAAAAGTAGAAGAACTCGAAGTGATCGGCACCTGCGGACGCCGTAACACAGGAACGTCTTTGCACTTCAAACCCAATCCGAAATATTTCGACAGCGACAAATTTTCCGTCAGCCGCTTGCGCCATTTGTTACGGGCTAAAGCGGTGTTGTGTTCGGGATTGGAAATTAAATTTATCGACAAAGTCAACGACACGGAAGAAAGCTGGTGCTACCAAGACGGGCTTGCCGATTATCTAACGGAAGCCGCAGGCGAATTCGTCACAGTGCCGGAAACGCCGTTTGTGGGCGAATTCAAAGGCTCCGGCGAAGCGGTGGAATGGGCGTTATTCTGGCTGCCAGAAGGCGGCGAACTGGTCACCGAAAGCTACGTAAACCTGATTCCCACCATTCAGGGCGGAACCCATGTAAACGGCTTGCGAAAAGGCTTAATCGACGCCATGATCGAATTCTGCGAATACCACAATTTACTGCCGAAAGGCGTGAAATTAACCGCCGATGATTTGTGGGATCGCTGCGCTTACGTGCTTTCCCTTAAAATGCACGACGCCCAGTTTGCCGGCCAAACCAAAGAACGCCTGTCCTCACGGGAAAGCGCCGTATTTGTCGGCGGCGTGGTAAAAGACGCTTTCAGCTTGTGGCTGAACAACAATATGGAACCGGCAAAATTACTGGCGGAAATGACGATTAATTCCGCTCAACGCCGTTTACGTGCGGCTAAAAAAGTGGTGCGGAAAAAACTGACTTCCGGTCCGGCGTTGCCGGGCAAACTGGCGGATTGTTCACAGCAAGATTTGGAACGTACCGAATTGTTCTTAGTGGAAGGCGATTCCGCCGGCGGTTCGGCAAAACAGGCGCGCGATCGCGAATATCAGGCGATTCTGCCGTTGCGCGGCAAAATCCTGAACACTTGGGAAGTGTCTTCCGAACAGGTTTTAGGTTCCGAAGAAGTGCACAATATCGCGGTAGCGTTGGGAATCGACCCCGACAGCGACGATCTCAGCCAGTTACGCTACGGCAAAGTCTGTATTCTGGCGGATGCCGACAGCGACGGCTTGCATATCGCCACCCTGTTATGCGCGTTATTTTTGCGTCATTTTCCGAAACTGGTAGAAAACGGCCACGTTTATGTGGCAATGCCGCCGCTTTATCGTATCGATTTAGGCAAAGAAGTGTATTACGCGTTAGACGAAAACGAAAAAGACGCCGTGCTTGACCGTTTGAGCAACAAAAAAGGCAAACCGAATGTGCAACGCTTTAAAGGTCTGGGAGAAATGAACCCGAGCCAGCTACGGGAAACCACTATGGAGCCGAGCACCCGTCGTTTGGTGCAGTTGACCTATGCCGCCTACGATGAAAATGCGGAAAGTGCGGGCGAAAATTCGCAAGAAAATGACACCATTGAATTGATGGATATGCTGCTCAACAAAAAACGCGCGGAAGACCGCAAAAATTGGCTGCAAACCAAAGGCGATCAGGCTGATTTAGAAGTTTAAACCGGCATCGTTTCATCCGACGCTATGACGGAGTTTTCATGAAAAAAACCTTATTAACCGTTTTACTCGCTTCCCTTTTCACGGTTTCCGCCTCTGCGCAAGCCGGCAATCAAACGGAAAAAACTATTGAAAAATCGACCGCACTTTCTGTCGATTCAACCACGGCCGATTTACCGATGGAGGAAGCGGAACTCACTTTCGCGCCCGATGTGCCGAAACCTATTACCCGCAAAACCTCCGCTCGCGTCGTGGTAAAATTGGAAGCGCTGGAAAAAATAATGGAAATTATGGACGGCGTGCAATTCAAATATTGGACATTTAACGGCGCAACGCCCGCACCTTTCATCCGCGTGCGCGAAGGCGACACGGTGGAAGTGCGGCTTTCCAATCCGGTGAATTCAAAACTTGCTCACAGCCTGGATTTTCACGCCGCTGCGGCACCGGAGGGCACGTCGCTCATCAGCAACACGCAACCGGGACGCACCACCACTTTCGCGTTTAAAGCGCTTAATCCGGGCTTATATCTTTACCATTGCGGCGCCTTTCCCGGCCCAGCAACCCATATCGGCAAAGGAATGTTCGGTTTATTGTTGGTGGAACCGAAGGAAGGCTTAGCGCCGGCGGATAAAGAATTTTATATCGTACAAAACGAATTCTATACCCGCGGTGTCTTCGGTGAAAAAGGCTTGCAAGTCGTCAGTATGGAAAAAGCCGGCTACGAACTGCCCGATTACGTCGTGTTTAACGGGCATGTCAATTCCCTGACGGGCGCCAACGCGCTGAAAGCCAAAACCGGCGAGAAAATCCGTTTCTTCGTCGGTAATGCCGGTCCGAATAAAATATCTTCGTTCCATTTAATGGGCAAAACCTTCGATACGGTTTACGTAGAAGGCGGAGATTTAAAAAATCATCATGTACAAACTACGTTAATCCCCGCCGGCGGCGCCACGATGCTTGAATTCCAAATTAACGTACCGGGGCAATACACCTTCCTCGATCACAGCATTAACCGCACGGAAAAAGGCGCCAAAGGCATGTTAATGGTGGAAGGCAAGGAAAATCCGGAAATTTTCAGCGGAAAAATTAAAGACGAAGTTTACGATAAGCGAAATCCCGAGGCCGACGTGGACGTGAATTTTCATATGAAATAAAAC
>Ga0129306_1001468_pt1 | contig 26484 bp, 24 predicted proteins | sample P827metagenome_FD_94438 | JGI IMG/M metagenome (GOLD analysis project Ga0129306, IMG submission 94438) | Capybara group fecal microbial communities from Wisconsin, USA - P827 metagenome | ecosystem: Host-associated > Mammals > Digestive system > Large intestine > Fecal | place: USA: Wisconsin...
CTCGGACATGGTTTACAGTCTCCCTTCGGAATGGTGTGTGGTAACTTCATTCTACCAGAGGCCTGCAAGCCATGTCTATTATTATGCCGTTTTGAATTTGCGCAACTTATTGTACTTTAGGGGTTGATGTTGGAAGTCATGGAAGAATAAACGAATAAACCGTTTGGGGCTTGTGCTTAGGTTGAGCACAAGCCCCTTTTTTCGTTGGTATATAGTTGTTTGCAATAACTTCATCTAAAGTAGGTAGCAGTTTTGCGCATATATGGTTAAATCTCTAATTGTAAACACTTACTCAAAATGGCAAGTCGCAATAATGCGCATCCTTTAGCTTCTGCAAGCCTATTCGCAGAAAGCCAAGGTCAGCAATCTAAAGGAACTGAACGCCATGGTGAACTATCTCAAAGCCAGCGAGATCTACACCATAGAGGATTTGGAAAGCCGTGTATCGATGCTGCGGGATACCGTGGATGAATTGAAAGTCACCATGGATAAGGAAACCACCCGCATGAAAGAAATTCGCAAAATGCCTGAATACGCTTCCATCTTGAAAGAGTTGAAACCGATTGTGGATGGCTTGCAGAAAATCAAGTTCGACAAGGCAAAGGCGAAATACAAGGTTGAGCACGAAAAGGAACTGAAGCAGTATTACGCTGTGAGACGAAAGCTATTGGAGATATGTCCCGACGGCAAGTACGACCCCAGCCTTCTGGATAAGGAGTATACGGAGCTTGAACAGGCTCATACAGAAACCTATGCCAAGTTCAAAGCTATCCGTGAAGAATATCAGCAAATTCATCACATTCAGTCCTGCGTGAACAAAGGACTTGGCAATGTCGAGCAGGCCCAACAGAAAAAAGACAATCGTAAACAGGAGGAACGATGATTCCTTCCTTTCCCTTCGATTCATTTCATTCAAAAATCAGAAAGGACAATTTTTATGAGCTAACAAAAGAAGGCAATAGTCATGACACCGGAAGAACTGAAGCAATGGCTCGGTTCCTTGACCGTATCCGAAGATAACGATATACCTTGCTACTACTTTTCCGCATCCGACCCGTATCTGAAACACGAGTCTTTATCAGAAGATCAGCCACGCCGCAACATTCGTTTCGATGAATACGGAAATATCGTGGTCAAAAACATTTCAGCCTACTGGATTCCCGAGCTGACCGTTACCGAAGAAATCAGCGGCACGATCTACACCGTAACCGGTAGCTATGAGGGCGAGGACAGCTTCATCCGCAAGTTGGAGCGCATCACATCGAGAAAGTTTACAAATCAGTTAGGGGGACATCAATGACAGAATTTCAGAAGTTTGATATAATAGAGACAGCCAATCCTGTACTGACAGTTGCTCCAATTGAGGAGGAAACAGAAATGTTAGGAGCAACAGACAAAATTACCGCCCTTTATTGCAGACTGTCTGTTGAGGATTTGAAAGAGGGCAAGAACGGCGAAAAGGCTGACGAGTCGAACTCGATACAGACGCAAAAAATGATCCTGCTGCAATACGCAAAGCAGAATCATTTTCCAAATCCCACATTCTTTGTGGATGACGGTTACAGCGGTGTTGACTTCGATAACCGTCCCGGTTTTCAGCAGATGCTTGCCGAGGTCAAAACAGGTCGTGTGGGTACGATCATCACCAAAGATCTGTCGAGACTTGGACGAAATTCTGCGATGACCAGTCTGTATATCAATATCGTATTCCCGAAAAGCGGTGTTCGATATATTGCCATCAATGATCACTTCGATTCCATCGACATGAACAGCACCGAGTGCGACATGGCGGGTATCAAAAACTGGTTCAACGAGTTTTTCGCAAAGGATACCAGCCGCAAAATCCGTGCTGTTCAGAAAGCAAAGGGTGAACGTGGCGTACCGTTGACCACCAATGTCCCTTACGGCTACGTCAAGGACAAGGAGAATCCGAAGACTTGGCTTGTTGACCCCGAAGCGGCATCCGTTGTGAAGCGTATCTTTGAGATGTGTATGAACGGACGAGGCCCTTCGCAGATCGCCAATCAGCTAAAGGCAGACGGTGTTCTCACTCCTACCGCCTATAAGGACAGCATGGGCATCAAAAGTCCCAATACCGCACCCGAGAATCCTTGTGATTGGCATGGCAGTACCGTAGTCGCTATCCTTGAACGCAGAGAGTACACAGGCTGTACGGTTAATTTCAAGACCTACACCAATTCCATCTGGGACAAGAAGCAAAGGGACAACCCAATCGAAAAGCAGGCAATCTTTGAAGATTCTCACGAAGCCATCATCGAAAAGGACATTTTCGATAAGGTGCAGATTATCCGTCAGCAACGACAGCGTAAAACCAAGTCGGGATGCACGAGCACCTTTTCCGGTTTGGTGTACTGCGCCGATTGCGGTGAGAAGTTATACTACGGAGCTACCAACAACGGCAAGCGTGAGGGAGCGTTCTTCGATTGTTCGCTTCATTGGAAACACAAGGACAAGTGTGGAACACACTTCATCCGTGAGTCCGTGTTGGAACGAATGGTGCTGAAACACATTCAGTTGGTCATGGGGTATATTCTCAGATACCGTCAGCATTTCATCTTCGTAATGGAACAACAGCTCCAGTTGGAGTCGGCAGAAAAATTGCAGACAAGCCGCAAGCAACTTGAACGCAATGAGCGCCGAATCGCAGAATTGAAAAGGCTGTTCATTAAGATCTACGAGGACAATATGAAGGGCAAGCTGAATGACGAGCGATTTGAGATGATGAGTCAGAACTATGAAGCAGAACAAAAACAGCTTGAAGCAGAGGTTGTCGCTCTGCGACAGGAGATTGAAGTACAGGAAAGACAGAACGAAAATATTGAAAGGTTCATCCGAACAGCAGACCAATATGTGGACATCGAAGAAATCGACCCATGTATGCTACGAGAGCTGATAAAGGCAATCTATGTGGAAGCACCCGACAAATCCAGCGGTAAGCGCAGACAGAAGATCCACATCGAATATGACGGCATCGGCTTTATCCCTTTGGAAGAACTTGCGAAAAAGGAAACGGCGTGACCGAAGTCACGCCGTCCCTTGAAAACAGTCGTTTTCAAGCATTTTTCAAAATAACTGTTTTACGAAGCCCCGCCAATGCCGGGGGCCTTGTTTTATGGATAAATCAACTGACAGCACTCTTTCACCCGGCAGGCCCGGAAGTAGCGGTCCTCCATGGGGATCCACTGCTGCTCAAAGCGGGCCAGGCACCCGGGGCCGCCCCGCTGGGCCAGCCGCTGAAGCCGAACCTCCCAGGGGGCCTCCACCCAGATCCGGAGATGATAGCGGTCCCGCAGATCGGGGCGCAGGGCGTAGCTGCCCTCTACCACCGTCAGGGGCGCTGGCCCCAGGCGGATCTCCGGGCCGAAGTTTCCGGTGCGGCACTGCCAGGGCCGGTAGCGGGCCGTCTCTCCCCGGCACAGAGGGGAGAGGACCTCCTGATCAAAGCGCTCATAGTCCACATTTCCGCCGGGCTGAGCCAGCCGCTCTGCCGTCCGCTGTTCAGGACGGAGGAAGAAGTCGTCCATGTGGACCAGGGGGCAACGGTAGATCTTGGCCAGAGCCGCCCCCAGGGTGGACTTTCCCGAGGCACAGGGGCCGTCGATGGCTACCCGGAGCCGGGGCTGCTCTGCCATCCCACGGTCAATGGCGGACAGAATGGGGATCAGATTGACATAAGATTCTGACACCACCCGGTAGGCGGGATAAAAGGCCCGCCGGTAGGCCTCGCTGTGGCTCACTGCCGGGCAGCCCTGGGACCGGTATTGGGCCAGAAAGGCATCCGCCGCGTCCCGGGGAAAGGGTAGTGTGTACACCAAATCAAGGTCGCTTTCCAGACCGGATCGGTCGGGAAACGTCTCCCGGGCGGTCAGCACAAAGAGGCGGTTGAGGGTGTTGGGGGATAGGCTTTTTGCTTTACAAGCCATGAGATTCAGGCGAAACAGGCCGTTTCCAAGGGGATTGGCCAAGGGGAGGGCGGGATCAGCCTCCACCCGGTCCCATTCCACCTTCAGACGGGCCAGAGCCGCCCCCTCGTCATCGACCAGATGGCCCGGCCCCATGTGGCTCTGGTAGAGAAATTTCACGGCGTCCCGGACCTCCATGCCCGGATGGTTGTCATAATGCTCCTTCAGGAGCTCCGCCAGAGTTCCCATAACTTACGCCGCCTGAGAGACCAGCTTGGCCTTCTGGAGAGCCAGGACGATGACGGGGATGGCCACCAGCTGGAGGATAATGCCGGGGATGGCGTTGGTGAAGGCACCGGCTACAAAGGCGGCGAAGGTAAAGCCCTGGCCCTTCAGCAGGAGGACGGACATGACCGCGCCCCAGACTACCCGGCCGCAGAGCATGGCGCCGATAAGAGAGGCGTAGATGCCGCCCAGAGTTTTGGGCAGGCGGCGGTACAGGAAGCCGGACATAAAGCCGTAGGCGGCCAGTTCAAAGGCCATGGAGACAGCGGTGGGGAAGGGCGGGGGCATTCCCAGAATAGCGGAGCGCATCAGCGGGGCGATGAAGCCCACGGCGGCACCCCAGGGCCCGCCGCACAGGAAGCCGCACAGAAGGACCGGCAGATGCATGGGCAGCAGCATAGAACCAAAGTGGGGGATGTTGCCGGTAAAATTGGGCAGGATGTAGGCCAGAGCCAGCATCAGGGCGGCCAGCACCATGTTTTTGGTGGTATCATTCTGTTTTGACATGGAATCCTCTCCTTGTAAATATGTTCGAAAAAATACCGCAAGGGCAGACTCCGTCCTTCTGGATGGAATATACCTTCGCGGTATTGTACTTCGATCGTATGGGTGCCTGGGAACCGGGTGCCGGATTCATTCCAGCGGTTGGATACATTATAACATGGACGGCAGGGGCGGTCAATGGCTTTTTGATCGCCTCAGCCAGCAGGCTAAATTTTAGTTTATGGATGTATTATGGGGCGTCGGGGACGCCGCCCCCTACGCACGGTTTACAATATGGCTTCGTAGGGGGCGGCCTCTGGACGCCCCACCCGTAGGGCGGCCCCTTGGGGCCGCCGCCAAAATGGCAGCCGTCAGACGGCGGGGGACGATCCCCCCCGTCGGGGGGAAAAATGGCCGAAGGCCAAAAGGGGGAGGGATAAGCCCCCGCCCTACCAAGCCCTCACCCTACATGAAACGATAAACTAAAATTTACCACTCGCTTCATGCACATAGAATTCCGACTTTAAGCAAGCGCAAAGCGGTCGCGTTCGGGGACAAAACGCACCTCAGTAGATCCCCCTGCCGTCATTCCATTTCCACTCCCGGACCTCGGGCAGGTCCTGGCCGTGGGTGGTGATGTACTGCCGGTGCTCCACCAGCTTGTCCTTCATTTCCTGGATGAGGTAGGAGGCGCTGTTGCCCAGCTGGGGCAGCCGCTTCACCGTGTCCATGACCAGGTGGAAGCGGTCAATGTCATTGCGTACCCGCATGTCGAAGGGGGTGGTGATGGTGCCCTCCTCCTTGTAGCCCCGGACGTGGAGCTTCTTGTTGTGCCGGCGGTAGGTCAGCTCGTGGACCAGAGTGGGGTAGCCGTGGAAGGCGAAGATGATGGGGGCGTCGGTGGTGAACAGGGCGTCATAGTCCTCGTCGGTGAGGCCGTGGGGGTGCTCGGTGTGGGGCTGGAGCTTCATCAGGTCCACCACGTTGATGACCCGGATCTTCAGATCGGGCAGGTAGTGGCGCAGGATCGTGACGGCGGCCAGAGTCTCCAGGGTGGGGGTGTCGCCGCAGCAGGCTAGCACCGCGTCGGGCTCGTGGCCCTGGTCGTTGGAGGCCCACTGCCAGATGCCGATGCCGTGGGTGCAGTGCTTGATGGCCTGGTCCATGCTGAGCCACTGGGGCCGGGGCAGCTTGGAGGCGATGATGACGTTGATGTAGTTGCGGCTCTTGATGCAGTGGTCGAAGCAGCTGAGCAAACAGTTGGCGTCGGGGGGCAGGTAGAGGCGGACCACATCGGCCTTCTTGTTGGCCACATGGTCCAGGAAGCCCGGGTCCTGGTGGGTAAAGCCGTTGTGGTCCTGCTGCCACACGTTGGAGGCCAGTACATAGTTCAGCGAGGCGATGGAGGGCCGCCAGGGGAGCTGGCTGCACACCTTCAGCCATTTGGCGTGCTGGGACACCATGGAGTCCACGGTGCGGATGAAGGCCTCATAGCTGTTGAAGAAGCCGTGCCGGCCGGTAAGGAGGTAGCCCTCCAGCCAGCCCTGGCACAGGTGCTCGGACAAAGCGGCGTCCATGACCCGGCCGTCATGGGAGAGGCAGGAGTCGGCGCGCTGGTCGATGTCGTCGGACCAGCGGCGGCCCGTGACCTCAAAGACCTGGGACAGGCGGTTGGAGGCCGCCTCGTCGGGGGAGAAAATGCGGAAGTTCCGGGCCTTCAGATTCTGCTCCATCAGATCACGGACATAGCCGCCCAGAGCGGCCATGTCCTCGGCCTCCACAGCGCCGGGCTGGGGGACGGCCAGAGCGTATTCCTGAAAGTCGGGGGTGCGCAGGTCCCGGAGGAGCTGACCGCCGTTGGCGTGGGGATTGGCGCCCATGCGCTGAACGCCCTTGGGGGCTATCTCCTGGAGCAGGGGGACCGGCGCGCCGTGCTCGTCGAAAAGCTCCTCGGGCCGATAGCTGCGAAGCCAGCGCTCCAGCTCCTGGACCCGGCCGGGCTTGCCGTCCCGGACGGGGATGGGGGCGGTGTGGGAGCGCCAGCTGCCCTCCACCTGGTTGCCGTCCACCTCTTTGGGACCGGTCCAGCCCTTGGGGGAGCGAAGCACGATCATGGGCCAGCGGGGCCGGGCAGCGTCGCCGGAGGTGCGGGCGTACTCCTGGATGCGCTGGATCTCCCGGACCGCCCAGTCCAGGGCGGCGGCCATTTTCTGGTGCATGCTCTTGGGCTCGCTGCCTTCCACGAAACGGGGCTCCCAGCCGCAGCCCTTGAAGAACATCTCTAGCTCCTCATGGGAGATGCGGGAAAAAACAGTGGGGTTGGACACCTTGAAGCCGTTCAGATTGAGGATGGGCAGCACAGCTCCGTCGGTGATGGGATTGAGGAATTTGTTGGAGTGCCAGGCGGCGGCCAAGGGCGCGGTCTCCGCCTCGCCGTCGCCCACCACGCAGGCGGCGATGAGGCTGGGGTTGTCCATGACGGCGCCGAAGGCGTGGGCCAGGGAGTAGCCCAGTTCTCCGCCCTCGTTGATGGAGCCGGGGGTCTCCGGCCCGGTGTGGCAGGGGATGCCGCCGGGGAAGGAGAACTGGCGGAACAGCCGCTTCATGCCGGCGGTGTCCTGGCTGATGTTGGGGTACACCTCGCTGTAAGAGCCGTCCAGATAGTCCTGGGCAACGATGGCGTTGCCGCCGTGGCCGGGGCCGCAGATGTAGATCATATCCAGATCATATTTGACGATGGCCCGGTTCAGGTGGGTGTAGATGAAGTTCTGTCCCGGACAGGTGCCCCAGTGGCCCACGATGTTCTGCTTGATGTGGGAGAGCTGAAGAGGCTCCCGAAGCAGGGGGTTGTCCAGCAGATAGAGCTGGCAGGCGGACAGGTAGTTGGCGGCACGCCACCAGGCGTCGACGGCGTGGAGCTGTTCCTTGGTGAGAGGGTCCTTTTTCGACATGCGCGCCGGGGCCTTGGCCGCGGCCTTGGGGGCGGGATCGGAGATCTTGGGCATGGGACTGCCTCCTTGGGTTAGGATGGACCTGGTTCGAACCAGGGAAGACACGAACATATAAAATAAGTATACTCTAAACAGGATAAAAGTCAATTAAAAAAGGACGTAAGACAGGTAATAAGTAGCACAGCGGACGTAAAATAGGGGATAGGACCCACTTTTGTATCGGTAAGATGGGACTAATGCACCCATTAAGAGAAAAATAGTCATAAAAATCTCCGGCCTTAAGAGAAAGACCGGAGATTTTGAAGTTAAGCCCGGATTCAGTGGCTGCGCTTTGCCCGGTTGATGGCGGACAGGATGGCGCGCAGGGGGGCCAGGTTGATGTTGTGGGACAGGCCAACGCCCCAGTATTTCTTGCCGTCCCGCTGATCCTGGAGCAGGATGTAGGCCACGCCTTGGGAGTCGGAGCCGTCGGTGATGGCGTGGGAGGCGTAGTCCAGGAAGGTGAAGCGGGCCATCTTCTCGTCCTTGATGGCGTTGAAGAAGGCGTCGATGGGGCCGTTGCCTTCGCCGGAGACCTTGAAGATGGTGTCGGTGTGCTGGAGCGTGCCCCAGAAGGTAACGTGGGAGTGGCCCTCGCTGTCCACGCTCTCCTGGAAGGCGTGCTTGAGCAGCTTGTAGGGCTCCTTGGCCTCGATGTACTCCTGGTGGAACAGCTCGTTGATGCGTTCGGGGGAGATTTCCTTGCCCACCTTGTCAGTCTCATGCTGGATAATGGCGCCGAACTCGGGATGCATGGCCTTGGGCAGGTCGAAGCCGAAGTTGTGCTCCATGATGTAGGCGGCGCCGCCCTTGCCGGACTGGGAGTTGATGCGGATGATGGGCTCGTACTCCCGGCCCACGTCGGCGGGGTCGATGGGCAGATAGGGGATCTCCCAGAAGTCGGAGTTGGACTCCTTCATGTACTGGGTGCCCTTGTTGATGGCGTCCTGGTGGCTGCCGGAGAAGGCGGTAAAGACCAGCTTGCCGGCGTAAGGCTGCCGGTCGCCCACGGGCATCTTGGTGCAGCGCTCAAACATCTCCTTGACCTTGTTGATGTTGGAGAAGTCCAGCTCGGGGTCCACGCCCTGGGTGTACATGTTCATGGCCAGGGTGACGATGTCCACGTTGCCGGTGCGCTCGCCGTTGCCGAAGAGGGTGGCCTCCACCCGGTCGGCGCCGGCCAGCAGGCCCATTTCGGCGGTGGCCACGCCGCAGCCCCGGTCGTTGTGGGGGTGGAGGGAGATGATGGCGTTCCGCCGGCCGGGGATCTTCTTGCAGAAGTACTCCAGCATGTCGGCGAACTGGTTGGGCATGCAGTTCTCCACGGTGGTGGGCAGGTTCAGGATGACCTTGTTCTCCGGGGTGGCGTGGAGGTGCTCCAGCACCGCCTGGCAGATCTCCACGGCGTAGTCCATCTCGGTGCCCATAAAGGACTCGGGGGAGTACTCAAAGCGGAGATTCATGCCCTCCTCAATGAGGGGACGGGACATCTCATAAATCAGGTCGGCGGCGTCGGTGGCGATTTTGGTGATGCCGTCGGTGTCCATGTGAAAGACCACCTTCCGCTGGAGGGTGGAGGTGGAGTTGTAGAAGTGGAGGATCACGTTCTTGGCGCCGCGGATGGCCTCAAAGGTCTTTTTGATGAGGTGCTCCCGGGCCTGGACCAGCACCTGGATGGTCACGTCGTCGGGGATATGCCCTCCCTCAATCAGCTCACGGCAGATCTCGTACTCGGTCTCGCTGGCGGAAGGGAAGCCGATCTCGATCTCCTTGATGCCGATGTCTACGAGGGTGTGGAAGTATTCCAGCTTTTCCTGAAGGTTCATGGGGTCCACCAGAGCCTGGTTGCCGTCCCGCAGGTCCACGGAACACCAGATGGGGGCCTTGGAGATGACCTTGTCGGGCCAGGTGCGGCCCACGATCTTCTGGGGCTGGAAGGGAATGTACTTTTTGTAACCGGGATTCATAGTAAAGTCCTCCTCATTCAGGCAAACTGCCTTTGTTTGCTCCGCCGTGGTTGGCGGCGGGCGGGTCGGAGCAGGGGATAGAAAAACGCCCCTGACTCGGAAAAGTCAGGGGCGAGAAAATCATCACGCGGTACCACCCTGGTTCAGCCGCCCGTTTCCGGCACGGCCCTCAAAGCCTCCAACAAGGCCTCGGCCGGTAACGGGGCCAGACGTCCTGTTCTACTGAAAGGGGTTCAAACAGACTGCTCAGGGACCAGTTATACACAGCGGAGTCACGCGCCGGTTCGCACCAACCACCGGCTCTCTGAGGGGGACGTTCCGCCGTCTTTATTCCCTTCATCGCATTTGCTTGCTGTAGATTTTAGCCGAAGGGGGTGGGTTTGTCAAGAAAAAATTTTATGGGGGACAGTCCTGCCGTATATCGTCAGGGGCGCGTCCTGATGCGGCCGCCGTTCAAAAGGCCTTACCGGGGAAGAATACGCTCCAGCGCCTCCAGAATGCGGTCCAGGTCTCCGGGGAGGGACTGAGGCTGGCTGAACAGGTGCGCGAAGAGCAGATCAAGGTTTTCCTCAAAGCGCTCCGGCAGGATGGAGCAGTTCTGACGGCACAGTGCCACCAGCCGCTTTTCTCCGGGGTGAGTCAGACCGTTGAGGGCAAAAAGAATGTCGAAATAGGACTCCAGAAAGGCGGCGGTCCGGTGGTTCACGCTGACCAGATCCCCCCGCTTCGCCGCCTTCAGGATCTGCCCGCGGTAGGCGGGAAGGGCAGCGTTTAGAAGCTTTCGGTTCCGGTGGATGATGTTTTCCTTCAATTGCTGGGGGTAGGGCACGTCAAAGCGCTGTTTGGCGGCGGCCAGACGGCCCCTCTCGTCGTATAGGATGCGGCAGGTCATCAGATTGTGCCACATGCAGGTGGTGTAGCCGTTGCGCGCCTGATGGTCCTCCACCACCGACGCCACGTCCCGGCAGAAGGCGTCCAGGTCCCGGTACAGCAGGTCCAGATCCACGCCGCTGTTCAGGGTGCAGTTGTCCTCATACTCCCAGAAGTGGTTGCCGATCTCCATGGTCCGGCAGTATTTTGACAAAATTTGGGACCGGACAGATTCGGAGATGGGCCCGGTGCAGTATAAATAGACGTCGTAATCGGAGGCCGCGTCAAAGTCCGTCCCGGCCCGGGAGCCGCCCAGGGCGATGGCCTCCACCGCCGACAGCGCCGCCAGTTCCTGAAAAAGCTGATCCACCATAGGTTCTGCCCCTCTTTCTCAAAAAATTCCAGAATAGTATGCCGCTATTTTATCATCCCGGTATCGGATGCGTCAACTTGACGAAGGATAAAACCGTCAGTCCATATCTCAAACTGGACCGGAATATGACCGTTTCTGCCGCATTGAGCAAAAATGGATCACGTTACGGCAGAAACCATTTCCCCCGTCATGAAAATTGCAGGAGACGTTGCCGGGCCGCTGAAACGCTTGCTACCCTGTGAAACCTGTGTGGAATTCCCCGCCCACCGGCATAGAATAGGGGAAGAGGGGGCGGAGAGCGATGGAACAGAAACTGGAAATGAAGGGCGGCGGGACGCTGACCGTGTGCCGGGACGGGCCCAGAGTCCATCTGGAGGCTGCCCGTCCCGGAGACGGCCGTGGACTCTACAAGGTGTGGTTGCTGGGACAGCGGGGCGGCCGTTTTCTGCTGGGCACTCTGGCTCCGGAGGGGGGCGTCCTCCGGCTGAAACGGACCATCCCTCAGGGCGATCTGGAGCGGGCGGGGTGCTGGCCGGTGGCGGGGGCGGAAGCTCCGCTGGCCTTTCCCTTCTCCGGCGGGGAGCGCTGGTACTGTGAGGCGCACCCTGAGCGGCTGCTCCGGGATCCGGTCCTCCGAAGCCAGATCCGGGGACCCATGCTGTGCAGGAAGGAGCAGGGGGGCTTCCGTCTGGCGGCGCCCTTCCGCACGGATGGGCCGGTGGCGCTGGAGACCCTGTTCTGTCTGGCGCGGTTGGAGCGTCTGGAGGGCCGCGCCCATCTGGTCTGGAGCTTTGACCGGGAGGGGCGGCCCACCGTTCCGCATAAGACCGGGCCTTTTGGGCAAAACTGACCTTCAGTACGGGGGATGCCCCGCCATAAAGGAGGAACGTCTATGTCCAATCTGACCAGCAAGGAACTGGCCGGCCTGTCCGACCAGCTGGACTTCGAGAAGGTGCTGCACTGTAAGTACCTCTCCGCGGTCCAGGAGTGCCAGGACCAGGAACTGAAAAGCAAGTTCCAGAGCTGTGCCGACCAGCACATGCAGAACTACAAGACCCTGCTGAACCATCTGCGCTGAAGAGGAGGGAAAACAAAATGAATGACCAGGAGCGACTGACGGACTTTCTCTGCAGCGAGAAGAAGATGTCCGCCAACTATGACGCCTATGCCGCTGAGTGTGTCAGCACCAACCTGCGGGACGACTATCTGAAGATCTTCAACCAGGGTCACATGACCCAGACCGACCTGTTCAAACTGGCCCAGGCCAAGGGCTGGTACCAGGTGGAGCAGGCTCCGGCGAACAAGGTGAGCCAGGCCTACACCAAGTTTTCCAACCAGCAGCCCTCCAACTGAGCGGAACGCAAAGCCGGGGATGGGGATTCCATCCCCGGTTTTGCACGCTGACCATAAAATACTTGCATGATGCGGGCAAATAATACTTGACAAAATCTGACGTTAGGTTTACAATAATCAAACAAGGAAGGAAAAGAGTCCTACCTTAATATTTTAAAACTGCTGAGGAAAGAGGTGGCACAGGATGCGGTACGGTTATTATGTAACCCAGGGCGGCTATGTTGGATGCAAGCGATCGGAACAGACTGTGCGTGAACGAAAGGCCTGAGTGCAGGCCGGTGAATTCTGAACACGATTCTTTCCTCCATCGTTTGCAGTGCGGACGGTGGTATTTTTATACCCATTTGAACGGAAGCATCGAAAGGAGTGGAACAGCATGACGATGATAAAGCGCGAGGTAAACAATATCTGGTCCCGGGTACGGCCCGACGTGGATATTGACGATCTGATCTTTGATTATGAAAACACCCATGCCCGCGAGGATGAGCCGTGCAGTGACCGGTGACGGGGCGGCCGCGGCCCGTGTCTGAAGCGGATATGGATGGGGATTGAGCGCCGCAGCGGGATATTACCGTTCCGCTGCGTCGTGAAACTGTTGATAAAGCCCGCCGGACCGAAGGTTCGGAGGGAAGAATTGAAGAATTGGTGGAAAGGGGACCGTCAGGGTCCCCTTTTTCCATGCATGACAGACTGGAGCACAAAACATAGTTCGTGTTTTGTGCTTGAAACAGCCGGACAAAGAGACGTTCCCGACGGACTGGCGCCGCGGCAGAGTATGGTTGTTCTGCCGCGGCATTTTTGATGTGGTGCGGGCGGAAAAGAGGGATGGGACCCGGGGGAACCAGGCAAGAAAAGATAACATAGGGCAGAAAAAAGCAACGATTCTTCCGACCAGGGGACTTGCTTTATGAGGAAAGATATACTAAAATGATAACAAGTGCCTTTGCGGCGATCCGGTGGATGCCGCTGCCAGAAGGGGCGCACCCTTTTTTGTGAAACATGCTTTATAATATAGAGCAATACGGAGGTCGATTGACATGAGAAAAGTTCAGTTTACCGAGACTGTGCTGCGTGACGCGAACCAGTCGCTGATCGCTACCCGTCTGCCGTACAGCAAGTTTGAGTCTATCCTGGAGACCATGGACCAGGCCGGCTTCTACTCTGCTGAGGTCTGGGGCGGCGCCACCTTCGACGTCTGCCTGCGTTATCTGCAGGAAGATCCCTGGGAGCGTCTGCGCAAGATCCGCGCCAAGATGCCCAACACCAAGATCCAGATGCTGCTGCGCGGCCAGAATATCCTGGGCTATAAGCACTATCCCGATGATGTTGTCCGCAAGTTTGTGGAGTACTCCGTGAAAAACGGTATTGATATCATCCGTATTTTCGACGCCCTGAACGACGTGCGGAACCTGGAAGTGGCCATTGACGAGACCAACAAGCAGGGCGCCCACGCTTCCGGCACCATCTGCTTCACCACCAGCCCCGTCCACACGCTGGAGAAGAACGTCCAGATGGTCAAGGATCTGAAGAGCATGGGCGTTCAGTCCATCTGCATCAAGGATATGGCCGGCATCATGGGTCCCAAGGAGGCCTATGACCTGTCCGCCGCCATCAAGGACGCGGTGCCTGAGCTGCCCCTGGTCATCCACACCCACTGCACCACCGGCCTGGCCTTTATGACCTGCCTGAAGGCGGTGGAGGCCGGCGCCGACGTGCTGGACACCGCCATTTCTCCCATGTCCGGCGGTACCGCTCAGCCTGCCACCGAGACCCTGGCCTACGCTCTGCGCGGTCTGGGCTATCAGGTGGATCTGAACGATAAGGTCCTGATCCAGATGGCCGATTACTTCAAGGGCGTCCGCGCCGACTTCCTGAAGGACGGCACTCTGGACCCCATCTCCATGGCCACAGACACCCAGTGTCTGAACTACCAGATCCCGGGCGGCATGCTGTCCAACCTGATCTCCCAGCTGAAGATGATGAACGCCATCGACAAGCTGGACGAGGCTCTGGCCGAGACGCCCAAGGTCCGCGCCGACCTGGGCTATCCTCCTCTGGTCACCCCCACCAGCCAGATGGTCGGCTCTCAGGCCGTCCAGAACGTGCTGGCCGGCGAGCGCTACAAGGTGGTCGGCAAGGAGATCAAGGCCTACTGCCGCGGCGAGTACGGCCGTACGCCCGCTCCCATTGATCCCGTGATCCAGAAGAAAATTTTGGGCGACACCCCCGTGGTCGAGGGCCGTTTCGCTGATTCTCTGGCGCCTGAGTTCGAGAAGACCAAGAAGGAACTGGGCGATAAGGCAAAGTGTGACGAAGATGTTCTGTCCTATATCGCATTCCCCCAGGTTGCCATGGCCTTCTTTGAGGACCGTGCCACCGGGTTTAAGAAGAAGGAGGCTGCCCCCGTGAAAAACACTGCTCCCGCCGCCCCCGCCGCTAAGGCTGAGGTGTCCCCTGTCCCCGCTTGGCAGGGCCATGTTTACTATCCCAACGTCCCTGCTCCTGAAGTGCCCGGCTACACCACCCGTACCATCCAGCCCTTCGCCGCCACCTATCAACCCCCTCACCTGAAGATGCCCGTCCCCGGCGGCGACCTGACTGGCAGCTTCACCGTCACCATCGACGGCAAGCCCTTCCAGGTGTCCGTGGAGAAGGCTGACGGCCCCGCCGCTCCTGTGGCCCCCGTAGCCGCCGCCCCCGTGGCTGCTGCTCCTGTTGCCGCTCCCGTGGCTGCTCCTGCCGCCGCCCCCGCCCCTGCTGCCGCTCCCGCTCCCGCCGCTGTGGCCGCCGGTGAGACTGCCGTGAACAGCCCCATGCCCGGCAACGTGTTCAAGGTGGAGTGCAAGGTCGGCCAGCAGGTCAACGCCGGCGATGTGCTGGTGGTCCTGGAGGCCATGAAGATGGAAATCGAAGTCTCCGCTCCCGTGGCCGGCACCGTCAAGTCCGTCTCCGCCACCGTGGGCGGCACCGTCAACACCGACGATCTGCTGGTGGTCCTGGGCTGAGCCCGTTCTTAACTGAATCACAGATCACATTTGCCCGAAGGACGGCTCCGGCCGTCCTTCGGGTTTTCTGTTCAGAAAAGTCCGGATGGCCAACGGGTGCACGGACTTATACAAATGAGAGATTTCTTTCGGCAAAACCACGGAATTGTGTAAAAAATGTAGAGATTTCGGTTAAATTTGTGGAATTCCCTTGCGTGGAAGAGTTTGGATTGTTATAATAAAGGGGAAAATTAAGAGGAGGAAGAGGCTTTTTACGGACTGGAGGTGTCAAATGTCGTTCCAAATCGGGGACAAGGTGGTCCATCCCATGTATGGCGCCGGTGTGCTGGAGAGCGTCATCCAGAAAAAAGTGGACGGAGTCACGCGGGAGTATTACATCATGCGGCTGCCGGAGCGGTCCATGGTCGTGATGATCCCGGTGGAAAGCAGCGAGGAGATCGGGGTCCGGCCTGTGGTGGATCAGGACCAGGCCAATGCGGTGCTGGCGGCTATCCCGGGGATCCAGGTAGAGATGACGGCCAACTGGAACCATCGCTACCGGGAGAATATGGAACGACTGAAAAGCGGCGACTTGCTGGAGGTGGCCCGGGTGGTCAAGGGTCTGACCGCGCGGGACGCCGCCCGGGGCCTGTCCACCGGGGAGCGGAAGATGCTCCACTCGGCCCGGCAGATCCTGATCTCCGAGCTGGTCCTGTCCAAGAGCCTGAGCTATGAGGCGGTGGAGCGGGAGCTGGACACCGCCCTGGCATAAACAAGTTCCCTTGGGGAATAAAGTGGAATACCTGAAAGAAGGGGGCCCACAGGCTCCCTTTTTCTATGACGGGACGGTCCGACGGGACTGCCCGGGAATCTTTTTCCGCGCGATATGGAGAACGCGCCGGCGCGGCGATGGAGGTCAATGACTATGGCTGGATTTTTGTCTCTGTTCCAAAAGAAAAAAACACCGCCGGGGCTGTGCTCCGCCGTGATCGTGGCGGCCGGCTCGGCCCGGCGGATGGAGGGGATCGACAAGATCCTGGCTCCCTTGGGGGAACTGCCCGTGCTGGTCCACACCCTGTACGCCTTTCAGGACTGTCCCGCCTTTGACGAGGTGGTGGTGGTCACCCGGGAGGACCTGCTGGTGGAGGTGAGCCGGCTGTGTAAGGAGTACCGCTTGGACAAGGTGACCAAGGTGGTGGTGGGGGGCGCGGAGCGCATCCACTCCGTGCGGGCCGGCCTTCAGGAGGTAAATCCGGAGGCGGGACTCATCGCCATCCACGACGGGGCGCGGCCTCTGGTCACCCGGGAGGTGCTGGAGGAGGCGGTGGCCCGTGCCTGGACCACCGGAGCGGCCGCTCCGGCCATCCCCGTCACCGATACCATCAAGCGGGAGGAGAACGGCCAGACGGTGGAGACGGTGGACCGGTCCCAGCTGCGGGCGGTCCAGACCCCCCAGGTCTTTGAGGCGGGCCTGATCCGGGCCGCGCTGGAAAAGGCGGTCCAGGACGGCGAAAATCTGACCGATGACTGCGCCGCCGTGGAGCGCATCGGCATGAAGGTGTCCCTGACCGCCGGCAGCCGAGAGAACATCAAGATCACTACCCCCTTTGACCTGCTGCTGGGGGAGGCCATCCTGGAATCCAGAGTGAGAGGAGTTTGACGATGCGGATCGGACACGGATATGACGTACATAAGCTGACCGAGGGACGGAAGCTGATCCTGGGCGGGGTGGACATCCCCTATGAAAAGGGGCTGCTGGGCCACTCCGACGCCGATGTGCTGGTCCATGCCGTCATGGACGCCCTGTTGGGAGCTGCCGCTCTGGGGGATATCGGCCGGCATTTCCCCGATACCGATCCCGCCTACGCTGGGGCGGACAGTCTGGTCCTGCTGGACCATGTGATGGAGCTGCTGCGGGCCCGGGACTGGAAGGTGGGCAACGTGGATGCCACCATTCTGGCCCAGCGTCCCAAGCTGGCTCCCCATATCCCCCAGATGCGGGAAAACCTGGCCGTTCACATGGGGACGGACCTGGACCGGGTCAATGTAAAGGCCACCACGGAGGAGGGCCTGGGCTTCACCGGCGCCGGACTGGGCATTGCCGCCCACGCGGTCTGCCTGCTGGAGCGGGCCTGAGCTTCCCGGCCAAGGGCCGGGGAAATATCGCGGACTTTGGAGCCCGCCGGGAAAATGCGGTGTTCATAAGACAGTTAACAGTCACAGTAGTATAAACTGCTGTGGCTGTTCTTGTTTTTTATCCTGTTATGTGATAAAACAGGACCGAGCAGGCCTACAAATCGGAATTTTGGAGGTGTTTATTCACATTGCAAACATCAGAGAGTTTTAGATTAAGTGCTATCTTGTCGTTTTCGGGTGGATTTCAGGATGCATATACTTACAATGTAAGAGACCACGTTTTTGCAAATGCTCAAACAGGTAATGTTGTTCTGATGAGTCAGAATTTTATGCAAGGCAATGCGGTTATGGGGTTCCATTATATGTTTCCTTTGCTTTCATTTGCTGCAGGTATTTTTATTGCCGAGCAAATTGAAAACAAGTTCAAGAACAGTAAGGGCATACACTGGAGACAAATCATTCTGTTTATAGAAATGCTAATGCTTGGCCTTGTCGGATTTATGCCGCTCAAATTAAATATGATTGCCAATATGTTAGTTTCCTTTTCATGTGCTATGCAGGTGCAAACTTTCAGAAAAGTACATGGGTACGGATATGCGAGCACTATGTGTATAGGAAATCTGAGAAGTGGAACAGAAAGCTTATCACATTACCTCCGGAATAAGGATAAGGAATCTTTATATAAAGCAATTCATTTTTGGGGTATAATTATAGTTTTTGCAATCGGGGCCGGAATCGGAGGAGTCCTATCGAATATCTTCGGTATAAAAACGATTTTGGTCTCCACAATACTCTTAACTTTCGTTATCGTAATGATGATTAAGGAGTACCGGTAAATTCCTGTTTGTCAAACAAATACAAGGGCGCACTTCTGTACGGGGCAACCCCGTATGTGCGCTTGCGAGGCAAAACACCCCGGATACCTTCAAATGCCCGGAGCGTTTTACGTCACTGAGTTCCACGCAAGGGACTGTATCCCTTGCGCTGCTTTGCAGCTATCCTCTTATGGCAAAAGGCGTGACCACGAAAGTCACGCCTTTTGAAAATTTTTACTGTCTTATGAATAACGCCCGAAACCGGCGGGCCTTTTTTGTTGTTTTGAGGCACCGTAGCCGGGGCGGTCACATACACTGTAGATAGAGAGGCGAGTTCTCTCCCGGCGGCTCCGGAGCCCCGGATGCCGCCGCCGTTCAGGAAAGGAACTATGCTATGCTTTACTATCTCATTGTGTGCCGCTCCTTGACCCATGCACAGCGGACCGCCGCCGCTCTGGAGCGGGGAGGGATTACGGCCCGCATCCTGCGCTCTCCTAAGAGCATTGCGGGGGAGGGGTGCAGCCATTCCGTCAAGGTGTCCCAGCGCAGTCTTCCTGAAGCGCTTCGGATCTTACAGCGGGCAGAGCTGTCGCCCAAACGGATCTTCATCACCGCCGGGGACGGAAGCTACCAGGAGGTGGAATTATGATCTATCTGGACAGCGCCGCCACCACATTGCAAAAACCGCCCGCCGTGGCCCGGGCCGCCGCCCGGGCCATCAATCACCTGGCCAGTCCGGGCAGGGGGGGACACAGGCCCGCCATGGCCGCCTCGGAGACGGCCTTTGCCTGCCGGGAGGAGGCCGCGGCCCTGTTCCATGTGCCCTCTCCGGAGCAGGTGGTCTTTACCTTTAATACGACCCACGGCCTGAATATTGCCATCAAGACCCTGGTGAAGCCGGGCAGCCGGGTGGTCATCTCCGGCTATGAGCATAATGCGGTGACCCGGCCCCTTCACGCCATTCCAAAGGTGGAGCTCCGGGTGGCCGAGGCCCCCCTTTTTGACCAGCATGCCATGACGGAGGCCTTCCGCCAGGCTCTGGACCAGGGAGCGGACGCGGCGGTCTGCACCCATGTGTCCAACGTCTTCGGATTCGTCCTGCCCCTGGAGGAGATCGCCGCCCTGTGCCGGGACCGGGGGGTGCCCCTCATCGTGGACGCCGCCCAGTCGGCGGGGTGTCTGCCCCTGGACTTCCAGGCCTTGGGAGCCGCCTTCGTGGCCATGCCGGGACACAAGGGCCTCCTTGGTCCCCAGGGCACGGGCCTGCTGCTGTGCAGCGGAGAGGCGGAGCCACTGCTGGAGGGAGGGACGGGCAGCCAATCCATCCTCCAGACCATGCCCGATTTTCTGCCCGACCAGCTGGAGGCGGGCACCCATAATATCACCGGGATCGCCGGTCTGCTGGAGGGCCTTCGCTTTGTCCGCCGGCAGGGGATCCGGAACATCGCCCGCCAGGAGCGGCGCCTCATCCGCCGGATGGGAGCCGGACTGGCCTGCATGGCGGGGCTCCGGGTCTTTCTGTCGGAGGACCCGGAGGCACAGGCAGGGGTGCTGTCCTTCCTGCCGGAGGGACGGGACTGCGAGGAACTGGGGGAACTCCTGGGAGACCGGGGATTCGCCCTCCGGGCCGGGCTCCACTGCGCTCCTCTTGCCCACAAGACCGCGGGGACTCTGGAGACCGGCACCGTCCGGGCTAGCGTCTCCCCCTTCAACCAGGACTGGGAGGTCCGCCAGTTCCTCCGGGCCATGGAACAGCTGACCGGCAGGTGAAAAGCTCCTCTTTTCCCTCGTTTGCCCAGGGGCCGTCGGCCCCTGGGCAGATTTTGTGGGCTTGGATAGAGCGGGGCGAGACTCCGTCCTGCCGGACGGCCACGGGTTTTCGTTTCTGGGAAATTTTGAGGCCCATGGTGCCAAATTTTTGGACAAGCCCAGGTAAAAAAGCAGTCGAAAATTTCATGGAAGTGTGGTATCATATAAAAATAACTTGCACCGACCCTTTGGGAAAACGCGGCATGGGAGTGACGGAGAGATGAAAAAGACGCAGGCTCAGGTCTGGGCCATCGTGGAGGCATTGAAGAAGCTGTATCCGGAGGGCATCTGTTCCCTGGAGTACAAAAAGGACTATGAGCTGCTTTTTTCGGTCCGTCTGGCGGCCCAGTGTACCGATGAGCGGGTCAACAAGGTGACCCCGGCCCTCTTTGCCCGGTTCCCCACCCTGGAATCCCTGGCCCAGGCAGATATCGGAGAGGTGGAGGAATACATCCACTCCACCGGCTTTTTCAGGGCCAAGGCGCGGGATATCGTCCTGGCCTCCCAGATGCTGCTCCGGGAGTACGGCGGAAGGGTGCCGGACACCATGGAGGACCTGCTCCGGCTGCCCGGCGTGGGGAGAAAGACCGCCAACCTGATCCTGGGGGACGTATACCACACCCCCGGCGTGGTGGTGGCGGACACCCACTGCATCCGAATCTCCGGACTGCTGGGTCTTACCGATGGGTCCAAGGACCCAGGCAAGGTGGAACAGCAGCTGCGGGCCATCCTGCCGCCGGAGGAGTCCAACGACTTCTGCCACCGGTTGGTCCTCCACGGGCGGGCGGTGTGTATCGCCCGGCGGCCCCAGTGCCAGAGCTGTACCCTGCGTCCCTGGTGCGACCATTTTGCCAAAAATGGCGGGGAGGAGCCCCAGAAATCAGAAGCTAAGAAGGCGCAGGAATGAAACGCTTTTATCGCGGCGCCATTTATGGCGCGGGGATCTTGGTGCTGGCCCTGGGCCTGACCCTGAATACGAAAACCGGGATGGGGGTGGCCCCCATCCTGTCGGTGTCTTACAGCGCCGCGCAGATTTTGGGAGTCAGCCTGGGCGACGCCACCTTTGTGCTGTACTGCCTTTTCGTGGCGGGAGAATTTGTCCTGCGGGGGAAGAACTGCCGCTGGTACGACCTGCTGCAGCTGCCCTTCAGTCTGCTGTTCAGCCGGCTGCTGAACCTGTTCGACAGGTTCGTCGCCTATGACCCGCTGACCCACGGCCTCGCCCCCAATCTGGCGGTGCTGTTTCTGGGCATTGCGGTCACCGGGGTCGGGATCACCATGACGGTGAACATGCGTCTGGTCCCCAATCCCGGGGACGGGATCGTCCAGGCCCTGGCGGAGCGGATTGGGAAGGATCAGGGCTTTGCCAAGAATATCTTTGACATCGGCTGCGTGACCTTCACCTGCCTGCTGTGCCTGGTGACGGTGGGCCATGTGGTGGGCATCGGCGTCGGGACCATCGTGGCCATGCTGGGCGTGGGCCGCTCGGTGGCGGTGGTCAATCACTTCTTCAAGGAGAAGATGTGCCGGGCCGCCGGTCTGAACGAAACGGCGGCAGGAAGCTGAGACTGGGGCCGGAATCGCGGAGGGATCGGCGTTACGGCTCTGAAAGGGAGTGTTTTTATGGCGTACCGCCCTTTGGCGGATGAAATACGGCCCCAGACCCTGGATGATGTGGTGGGGCAGCGGCATATTCTGGGCAGGGACGGCCTGCTCCGCCGGATCATCGAGGGGGGCAATGTCCCCAACCTGATCTTCTACGGCCCTTCGGGGACGGGCAAGACCACGGTGGCCAATATCATTGCCCAGCGGACCAACCGGCCCCTCCACCGGCTCAACGCCACCACCGCCTCCATCTCCGACATCAAGGATATCATGGCGGACATCGGCACCCTCATGGCCCCGGAAGGGGTGCTGCTGTACCTGGACGAGATCCAGTACTTCAACAAAAAACAGCAGCAGTCTCTGCTGGAGTTTATGGAGGACGGGCGGATCACCCTTATCGCCTCCACCACGGAGAACCCGTTTTTTGCCGTCTTTGGGGCGGTGCTGTCCCGGTCCACCGTCTTTGAGTTCAAGCAGATCACGGCGGAGGACGCCCTGCCCGCCGTCCAGCGGGGGATCTCCATCATGGAGAAGCGCCTGGGAGCGGAAGCGGTCTGCGAGGAGGGTGTAAAGGAGCATATTGCCTGGGCCTGCGGCGGAGATATCCGAAAGGCCATGAACGCCATCGAGCTTTTGCTGAACGCCGCCAAGCGCCAGCAAGGAAAACTCCTTGTCACCATGGAGGACGCCCGGACCGTGGCCCAGAAGTCGGCGATGCGCTATGACCGGGAGGGAGACGCCCATTTTGACATCGCCTCCGCCCTGATGAAGTCCATGCGGGGGTCTGATCCGGACGCTGCCCTGCACTATCTGGCCCGTCTGCTGGAGGCGGGGGACATGATCACTGCCATCCGACGCATTCTGTGCTCGGCCAGCGAGGATGTGGGCATGGCCTACCCCATGGCGGTGCCCATCGTCAAGGCCTGTGTGGATAACGCCCTCCAGCTGGGGCTGCCCGAGGCCCGGCTGCCCCTGGCCCAGGCGGTGGTGCTGCTGGCCACCTCCCCCAAGTCCAACTCGGTCTATGAGGGCATCGCCGCCGCGATGGCCGACGTTCGGGGCGGCAAGGCCGGAGATATCCCCCGGCAGCTCCAGAACGTCCACGCCGATTCCTCCGGCTTGGAGCGGGAGCAGGGCTACCTGTATCCCCACGACTTCCCCGGCCATTGGGTGGCACAGCAGTATCTGCCGGACGAGCTGAAGGGGGCCTGCTATTACCGCTTCGGGGACAACAAGACCGAACAGGCCGCCAAGCGGTACTGGGATGAACTGAAGAAGCAGGGCGGGAAGCCCTGAGAGCCGCCAATATTATGACCGGGAGGAGAGGGCTCCATGCGAATACTTGCCATTTTTGCCTTCTCCTTTTCGGGGGCGGTCTTCCTTGCCAATTACCTGCTGCCGGAGGGGCTCCTGCTGCCCGGAGGAGGTCTGCTGGCCCTGCTGGCGGTGGGCGCGTGGCTGGTGCTGCGGAGACGGACCAGGCCCCGGAGGTTCTGTACCCTCCTGTGTGCCGGGCTGTCTCTGGGACTGCTTTGGACGGCGGCCTACAGCGCCGTCTTTTTTGGGCCTGCCCGGGAGCTGGACGGGCGCACCGTCCGCCTGTCGGCTACTGTGGCCGATTGGCCTCAATCAACCGATTACGGATACTCCGTCTTGGTCCGGGCGGATACCGACTCCTTTGTCCGACTGTCCGTGATCCTCTATTTGGACGGACAGGGGGCGGACCTGCGCCCCGGGGACCGGATCTCCGTGGTGGCCCACGGGACCCTGGGAGACCGGACCTTCTCCGGGGAGGAGATCACCTACTACACCGCCAAGGGCATTTTTCTCCGGGCCAAGACTTACGGCGGGCTGGAGCTCCAACGGCCGGAGCGGATCCCCCTCCGGTATTGGCCGGCGGTGCTGTCCAAGTATTTGAAGCAGGGCATTGACGCCGCCTTTCCGGAGGACGTATCCCCGGTGATCCGGGGCCTGGTCACCGGAAACCGGGACAGCCTGACCGATGAATTTACCAGCTCTTTGCAGCGGGTGGGCCTGTCCCATACGGTGGCGGTGTCCGGAATGCACCTGGCCTTTCTGGCCGCCATGGTCTCCGCCCTGCTTGGGCGGGGCAAGCGGAGCACCGCCCTGGTGACCAGCCTGTTTGTGCTGCTGTTTTGCGGAGTGGCGGGCAACACTCCCTCAGTGACCCGGGCGGCGGTGATGATCCTCCTGCTCCAGATCGCGCCCCTCTTGGGCCGGGAGCGGGACGGCCCCACGGCCCTGGCCTTTGCCCTGATGCTCCTGCTGCTGTGGAATCCCTTTTCCGCCGCCCATGTGGGGCTTCAGCTGTCCTTTGGGGCGGTGGCGGGCATCCTGATGGTATCAGACAGCATCCAGGGCTGGATGCTGCGTAAACTGAGACTGGACAAGCGGTCCAAGCGCTGGCTGGTCCGCCAGCTGGTCAAAGCGCCCCGGTTTTTGGTGTCTGTCCTGTGCGCCACCCTGGGGGCCTCGGTGCTGACGGTGCCTCTGGTGGCCCTGCATTTCCAGTCTTTCTCTCTGATCGCCCCGCTGTCCAACCTGTTCACCCTGTGGGCGGTGGCTCTGCTGTTCCTGGGCGGGCTGGCCGTCGGACTGACGGGCATCTTTCTGCCCGGTCCGGCCACTGTGCTGGCAATTCCCTTTACAGCTATTGCCCGCTGGCTGGTTCGGGTGGTGGAGGGCTTGGGCCGCCTGCCCATGGCCTCCATTCCGCTGCACTCCTTCTATTACCGGGCATGGGTGGTGTTCCTGTGCCTGCTTGTGGCCGTGACCCTTTTATCCAAGGGTAGGAGGCGGATGATCTTTCCCCTGGCCTCCGGTCTTGGCACCCTGGCTGTCTGCGTCCTGTTTACCTCCCTGACCTTCCGGACGGGAGAGCTGACGGCGGCGGTGCTGGACGTGGGCCAGGGCCAGAGCGTCCTGCTCAGTGCGGGGAACTATCTGACCCTGGTGGACTGCGGCGGAGACGGTCCGGACAACGCCGGCGACGTGGCGGCGGACTATATCCAATCCCTGGGCCGGTTTTCCCTGGATCTTCTGGTGGTGTCTCACTACCATACGGACCACGCCAACGGCATCCCTCAGCTTTTGAAGCGGATGGACGTGTCCGCCATCGCCCTGCCCGACGTGGAGGAGGGCGACCCTCTGCGCCGGGCGATCCTGGAGCTGGCAGAGGAGAAGAAAATGGAGGTCTGGTTCATCCGGGAGGACACCCACATCTCCCTGGGGGAGGATCAGGAATTTACCTTGTACGCGCCCCTGGGCCAGGGGGCCGATACCAACGAGCTGGGGCTCACCGTCCTGGCTTCCGCCGGAGACTTTGACGTGCTGCTCACCGGGGATATGGGCGGGCAGGCGGAACAGCTGCTGCTGGACCACGCCGATCTGCCCGACGTGGAGCTGCTGGTGGCGGGGCACCACGGCTCACGGTACTCCACCACGCCGGAACTGCTGGAGACCGTCCGGCCCGAGATGGCCGTCATCTCTGTGGGCAGGAGCAACCGCTACGGCCACCCGGCCCAGGAGACATTGGAGCGGCTGGCCGAGTTTGGAGCGGACATCTACCGCACCGACCTCCAGGGGACGGTGGTGGTCCGGTCCGGGGGAGAAGCGGGTCCCTGACCAAATACCGCGTAAACGCCAAATAGGAAAGAGGAGGGGCCGCCATGCCGCCCAAGACCAAGCCGGACAACGCCGGCTATCAGAAGCTGAAAAAGGACCTGACTGCGGGCAAGCCGGGACAGCTGTATCTTTTCCACGGGGAGGAGACCTACCTCCGGGACTACTACCTGGGCCGTCTGCGGGAGCAGATCCTCACCGGAGGGATGGGAGCCTTTAACCTCCATGAGATCAAGGGCAGGGACATGACGCCCCACGCTCTGGAGGAAGCGGTGGACTGCCTGCCCATGATGGCGGAGCGGACCCTGGTGCTGGTCACCGACTTTGACCTGTTCAAGGCGGGGGAGAAGGACCGGGAGGCCTATATCAAGCTCTTTTCCCAGCTGCCCGACTACTGCTGCCTGGTGTTCCTCTACGACCTGATCGACTACAAGGGGGACGCCCGGACCAAGCTGGCCGCCGCCCTGAAGCAGTACGGTACGGTGGTGAATTTCGTGCGCCAGGACCAGGGGGACTTGGTGGACTGGGTCCGCCGGCGTTTCAAGGCGCTGGGGAAGGACATCGACTCCCGGCTGGCCCTGGATCTGATTTTCCTGTGCGGTGATTTGATGACCAACCTGATCGGCGAGATCGAGAAGATCGGCGCTTATTCCAAGCAGAAGCATATTACCAAGGCGGATATCGAGGCGGTAGCTACTCCCCAGCTGGACGCGGTGGTGTTTCGCATGACCGACGCCATCGGCGAGGGCAGCTTTGACAAGGCCATGTCGGTGCTGGGGGAGCTGTACCAGATGCAGGAGCCGCCCATCAAGATCATGTGGTCCCTGGGGCGGCAGATGCGCCAGCTCTACTCCGCCCGGCTGGCCCTGGAGCAGGGGAGAGGGGCCTCCTATGTGGCCTCTCTGTGGGGGATCAAGCCCTATCCGGCGGATAAACTGATGCACAGCGCCAGGCGGTTCTCTCTGAAATGGTGCCGCCGGGCGGTGGTCCGCTGCGGCCAGACCGATCTGGCCATGAAGTCCACGGGGCAGGACGGCCAGGAGCTGCTGACCGCGCTCCTGCTGGAGCTGGCCCAGCCCGCGGCGGGATAAAGAGATATAACTTGATGTAAATTTTAGTTTATTGGTGTATTATGGGGCGTCGGGGACGCCGCCCCCTACGCACGGTTTACAATATGGCTTCGTAGGGGGCGGCCTCTGGACGCCCCGCCCGTAGGGCGGCCCCTTGGGGCCGCCGCCAAAATGGCAGC
>Ga0129306_1001469_pt1 | contig 26483 bp, 23 predicted proteins | sample P827metagenome_FD_94438 | JGI IMG/M metagenome (GOLD analysis project Ga0129306, IMG submission 94438) | Capybara group fecal microbial communities from Wisconsin, USA - P827 metagenome | ecosystem: Host-associated > Mammals > Digestive system > Large intestine > Fecal | place: USA: Wisconsin...
ATTGGGACCGCGTAGTCAATACCACCGACCCCAGTTACTACAAGTGGACCCAGTGGATCTTCCTCCAGCTGTGGAAGAAGGGTCTGGCCTATAAGACCACCATGCCCGTCAACTGGTGTACCTCCTGCAAGTGCGTCCTGGCCAACGAGGAAGTGGTGGAGGGCGTGTGCGAGCGCTGCGGCGCCCCTGTCATCCGCAAGGAGAAGAGCCAGTGGATGCTGAAGATCACCGCCTATGCCCAGCGCCTCATCGACGATCTGGACGATCTGGACTTTATCGAGCGGGTCAAGATCCAGCAGAAGAACTGGATCGGCCGCTCCACCGGCGCCGAGGTCACCTTCAAGGCCACCACCGGCGAGGACATCGTGGTGTACACCACCCGTCCCGACACCCTGTTTGGCGCCACCTACATGGTGTTGTCTCCCGAGCATGAGCTCATCAAGGGCTGGATGGAGGCAGGCAAGCTGGCCAACGCCGACGAAGTGGCAGCCTATCAGAAGGTGGCCGCCTCCAAGTCCGACCTGGAGCGCACCGAGCTGAACAAGGAAAAGACCGGCGTGAAGCTGGACGGCGTACGGGGCGTCAACCCCGTCAACGGCAAGGAGATCCCCATCTTCATCTCCGACTACGTCCTGGCCACCTACGGAACCGGCGCCATCATGGCTGTTCCCGCCCACGACGACCGCGACTGGGAGTTTGCCAAGAAGTTCGGCTGCGAGATCATTGAGGTGGTCTCCGGCGGCGAGGATGTGCAGCAGGCTGCCTTCACCGCCAAGGACGACACCGGCATCATGGTCAACTCCGACTTCCTCAACGGTCTGACCGTCAAGGACGCCATCCCCGTCATCACCAAGTGGCTGGAGGAGAAGGGCATCGGTCATGCCCAGGTCAACTACAAGCTGCGCGACTGGGTCTTCTCCCGCCAGCGCTACTGGGGCGAGCCCATCCCCATGGTGTGGTGCGACAAGTGCGGCTGGCAGCCCATCCCCGAGGACCAGTTGCCCCTGCTGCTGCCCGAGGTGGAGTCCTACGAGCCCACCGACGACGGCGAGTCCCCCATCTCCAAGATGACCGACTGGGTCAATACCACCTGCCCCTGCTGCGGCGGCCCCGCCAAGCGTGAGACCGACACCATGCCCCAGTGGGCCGGCTCCAGCTGGTACTTCCTGCGGTATATGGACCCCCACAACGATAAGGCTCTGGCTTCCAAGGAGGCTCTGGAGTATTGGTCCCCCGTGGACTGGTACAACGGCGGCATGGAGCACACCACCCTCCACCTGCTGTACAGCCGGTTCTGGCACAAGTTCCTCTACGACATCGGCGTGGTGCCCACCAAGGAGCCCTACCAGAAGCGCACCTCCCACGGCATGATCCTGGGCGAGGGCGGCGAGAAGATGTCCAAGAGCCGCGGCAATGTGGTCAACCCCAACGACATCATTGAGCAGTACGGCGCTGATACCATGCGCACCTATATTATGTTTATCGGTGACTTCGAGAAGGCTGCCGCTTGGTCCGCCAACGCCGTCAAGGGCTGCAAGCGGTTCCTGGACCGGGTCTGGAACCTGGCCACCGAGCAGGAGCATGTGGGCGACGAGTACTCCAAGGCCAACGAGGCCGCCGTTCACAAGGCCATCAAGAAGGTGTCCGAGGACATCGAGGCCATGAAGTTCAACACCGCTATCGCCGCCCTGATGGCCCTGGTCAACGACTTCTACGCCAACGGCGCCAGCCGGGGCGACATAAAGGCCCTGCTGCTGATGCTGTCCCCCTTCGCCCCCCACATGTGCGAGGAGCTGTGGGAGATGGCGGGCTACGGCGGTCAGGTCTGCCTCCAGCCCTGGCCCGAGTATGACGCGTCCAAGACCGTGGCCGCCACCGTCCAGATGGCCGTCCAGGTCAGCGGCAAGGTGAAGGCCAACATCGTGGTACCCGCCGACGCCAGCGACGAGGACATTGTGGCCGCCGCCCTGGCCGATCCCAAGGTGGCCAAGCTGGCCGAGGGAATGAACCTGGTGAAGTCCATCGTGGTCAAGGGCAAGCTGGTGAGTCTGATCTTTAAGCCCAAGGCCTGATCTGCCCTTGAACACGACCGCGCGACAGCGCGGCGCGTAAATTAGAAGCGAAGCGGAGAATTGCGCAGGGGGGAATTCACTTCGCCCGAGCATTTGAAATCAAAGGGGTCCCCGCGAAATTCATTTCGCGGGGTGGCCAAGGGCAAGCTGGTAAGCTTGATCTATTAAGCCCAAGGCCTGATCTTCAAGCCCCAGGCGCAATTTACACTGCGTTCATAAATCCCCTCTTGACAGAGGCGCGAAAAATGAATATAATATCACTGTTAAAGCCATAAATATGGCCCTTACGTGGCAGGGGACGCCCCGCCGCGCCGGAGGGAGGGAAATATAAATGTCTGAAGTCCGTGTCAGAGAGAACGAGTCTCTGGAGAGCGCTCTGAAGCGCTTTAAGCGCAGCTGCGCTAAGTCCGGCGTGCTGGCCGAGGTCCGTAAGCGCGAGCATTACGAGAGCCCCAGCGTCAAGCGCCGCAAGAAGTCCGAGGCTGCCCGCAAGAACCGCAAAAAGTTCTACTAAGCCGCAAACCGCCGCAGCACAGGCTGCGGCGGTTTTTATCTTCACAAAGGCCGGCGTGAGAAGGACCAAACGGAAAAAATAAAAAATTTGAAATTAAGCATTGACAAACTCGACAGTATCTGATAAGATACTGCTTGCGCTGAGCGTGACAGCGAGATCAGCGCGGTTCCGATGGGGGTATAGCTCAGCTGGGAGAGCGCTTGAATGGCATTCAAGAGGTCAGCGGTTCGATCCCGCTTATCTCCACCAAAAAACCTGTAACTGAAAAGTTACAGGTTTTTCTTTTTCTGTTAGAAAACCGGCTGCCGGGAAGAATACAGACTGTCCGCAGCGAAAGGAAGGGGAAGGACAACGTGAAAAAATTTTTATGCGTCATCCTGGCTGTCAGCCTATTAGCCGGCTGCGGCTCCGGAAACAGGGATACGGCCCCGGAGGGGGAGGCAGGGATCACCTTCACCGACGACTTGGGCAGGACCGTGACGGTGGATCAGCCGGAGCGCGTGGCCGCGCTGATCGGCAGCTTTGCGGATATCTGGTGCCTGGCGGGGGGGAAGAATACCCTGGTGGCGGCGGCCCACGACAGCTGGACCAGCTTTGATTTGGGTCTGGAGGACTCCGTGGCGGACCTGGGGGCGGTGAAGGAGCCCAGCATAGAGCTTCTTCTGGCGTCTGAGCCCGATCTGGTCCTGGCCAGCAGCAACACCGATGCCCAGGTGGACCTGTTGGAGGTGCTGGAGAGCAGCGGCCTCAATGTGGCCTATTTTAAGGTGGCCGATTTTGAGGATTATCTGCGGATGCTGAAAATCTGCACCCAGATCACCGGACGGGAGGAAAATTACCTCCAGTACGGCCAGGCGTTGGAGGAGCAGCGCCAAGCGGCCATAGACCGGGCAGACGGCAGCCGGCCCACAGTGCTCTATGTCCGGGCCACGGGGTCCAGCTGTAAGGTGAAGAACAGCCGGGACAGTGTGCTGGGCGAGATGCTGGCGGACCTGGACTGTGTCAATGTGGCGGACAGCGATACCGGACTGCTAGAGGAGCTCAGCATAGAGGCCATCCTGGAGGCCGACCCTCAGTTCATCTTTGTAGTCCTGCAGGGGGGCGATCCCACCGCCGCCCAGGAGACTTTGGACCGTACCCTCCTGTCCAACCCGGCCTGGAAGATCCTTACCGCGGTGAAGGAGGGGCGCTGCTATATGATGGACCACCAGCTGTATAACCTGAAGCCTAATGCCAGGTGGGGCGAGGCCTACGAAAATCTGGCGGATATCCTGTATCCCGCGTCTTAACGCCGGGACTGGCGGTCCGCCAGGATGGCCTGGACCATCCCTGGAACGGAGGTGTCCGCCGGGACCAGGGGGGAGGGACCGCCCCGGTCCAGCAGGGCCTGGGCGGTGACCTCGCCGATGCAGACGCATCTGGCCCGAGAGGGCAGAGCGCCGTACTGCCGGAAAAACAGGTCCACGCCGCTGGCGCTGGAGAAGGTGAGGTAGTCCAGGCTGGGCAGCGCGTGGGCGGTCTGCCGGGCGATCTCCGGATCTGATTGCAAGTCATAGAGGGGGATCTCATGGACGGTCAGCCCCCGCTCATGAAGCAGGGCGGGCAGCACCGGGGAGCCCTTCAGAGACCGGAGGAGGAAGATGTCCTCCTCCGGTTTTGCCATCTCCCGGAGGGCGAGCCCCAGCCCCCGGCTGGTGTACTGGGCCGGACACAGGTCCGCCCGGATGCCGTGCTGTGCCAGAGCCTCTCCGGTAGCCGCACCAATCACGGCGAATTTGCAGGCGTGGAGCCTGCGCAGGTCGAGCCCCTGTTCCCGGAGCCGCCGGAAAAACAGCCGGACCCCGTTGGCGCTGGTAAAGACCAGCCAGTGGGGGGCTCCGTCCGCCATCACGGAGAATTCCAGATCGGGCTCAAGCTCCAAAAGAAGGGAGCGCTCCGCTAAGGTGACCGAGGCGCCCAGCCCTGTCAGCGCCTCCTCCAGACGCCCGGTGACGGCTTCCGTGCCGGTGATCCCCACACGGACCCCGTCCAGGGGCCCGGAGAGGGTGGAGGAGAGGTCCAGCCCGGCCACTTGGCCTACCACGATGACGGCGGGAGGCTGTACCTCACGGGCCAGATCGGCGATGTCGGCCAGGGTGCCCCGCACCGTGGCAGGATGAGGGGCGTTCCCTCCGGAGATGACGGCCGCCAGCGTGTCCGGGGCCTTTCCCGCCGCCAGCAGCCGGGCGGCCAGCTGAGGCAGCTGGCTCAGCCCCATCAGAAAGACCAGCGTGCCCTCCAGCCCGGCCAGCTTGTCCAGTTGGGCGGGTAGGGCGTCCGGTGTGTGGGCGGTGTGTCCGGTGACGATGTGGAGGCTTTGGCTGGCGCCCCGGTGGGTGACCGGGATGCCGGCAAGAGCGGGGATGGCGATGGCGGAGGAGATGCCGGGAATCTCCTCATAGGGGATGCCGGCGGCCTGGAGAGCCAGGATCTCCTCGCCGCCCCGGCCAAACACGAAGGGGTCCCCTCCCTTGAGACGGGCCACAACCTTACCCTCCCGGGCAAGGGCCACCAGCTTGGCGCTGATGTCGGACTGAGAGGCGGAGTGGCGGCCTTGACGCTTGCCCATGTAGAGGCGCTCCGCTCCCTCCGGGACCAATTCCAGCAGCCGGGGGTCGATGAGGTCGTCATAGACCACGGCGTCGCAGCGCCGCAGCCGCTCCATCCCCCGCAGGGTGATCAGATCTGCCGGGCCGCAGCCGGCGCCGATCAGGTAGACGCATCCGGTGTTCATTGGAATGATTCCTCCCCGTGCAAAATGTTCCCCATTTGTTCGTCGGTCAGCGGTCCGCCCTGGTCCAGACAGGCGGCGAACAGCTGAGCGAAGAGCTGGGAGCGCTGACGCTCCAGCGGGCAGGCCTCCTTCAGCCCGGAGCGCTGTCTCTCCAGCCATTCCAGAATCTCGTCGAAGCGCTCGGGCAACAGACGTTCCACCTGTTCCTTCAGCCAGATGGCGGCGGTGGGGCTGGCGCCGCGGGTGGAGATGCCCACGGAGAGGTCCCCGTGCCGGACCAGCGCCGGGAACAGGAAGGAGCAGGCTTCCCGGTCGTCCACCACATTCACGGGAATGCGCCGCTCCCGGCAGAGGGCGGAGATTTCCCTGTTGAGATTCTGATCGTCGGTGGCCGCCACCACGAAAAATACCTCCTCCAGGTCCTGAGGGGAGAAGGCGCGCCGGAGGAGGGTGAGGCCGGGGATGGCCTCCAGCTCAGGCAGGAGGGCGGGGGAGACCACCGTGAGGCGGGGACCGTAAGGCAGGAGCTTCTCTACCTTCCGCAGGGCCACGGTCCCGCCGCCTACGATCAGACCGGGCTGACCGGCCAGCTCAACAAAAAACGGAAAATATCCCATAGATCTCTGCCGGACAGAGCCGGCACACCTCCTTGGATCAAAAGTTGCTTTTCCGGAAAAAATCTTGCCCGCCGGCGGCGGGACAGCGCGATTCATGCGCCGAATATAATAATATTATAGCACAAAAAGAAAACGAATTTTAGGGGTTGACAAGCCGGGGAAATATGGTATAATAACACCCGGACTTGAGTGCGGGACCTGAAACGCATTTGAGTAAAAGTAAATATGGGGGTATAGCTCAGCTGGGAGAGCGCTTGAATGGCATTCAAGAGGTCAGCGGTTCGATCCCGCTTATCTCCACCAATTTCAAAAAGAGATGCAAAGGACTCGTTTCCAAAAGGAAACGAGTCCTTTGCATTTGCGTCAATGAAACCACCAGCCAGCAATGGACGCTCCAGATGGTCCCCTGCAAATTGTGTCAACCCCTTACCAGAGCGCATAGGATGAACTGTGCCAACCGGCACACAGGCACAATCATGAACGAAGGGACGATTATTCTATGGAAGCCATGCAAAGCTTACCTTTCCGTCACGATGACAGCCGCTGCAAAGCGATCACTGAGTTGATCGAAGCTGTCGCCAAGGAGCAGGAGGCTCTGGCCCGCATTCTGGAGGCCGAGCACAAAAAGATCGAAAAGACCACCGAGCTGTGCGGCACCGATGTGGATGACTTGGTCAAGATCGACAAGAGCGTCGAGCGCGTCCTGGCCGCGGTGACCCGCCTGGAACTGGCACTCCAGCTGAAGCTGGACCTGTTCCAGGACTGCCTCTGCCCGGATACACCGTGCTCCGGTGACCACTCCCCCTGCCATAAATAAACCGGACGCGGATCGGGAGTTTGCTCCCGATCCGCGCTGTATTGATGAGGAGAACCATTTCATGGGCTGCTTTCTTTCAGAACCCTTAGTCCCTAAGGACAGCGACAGCTTGCTCTGCGTATACTGTCAGAAGTGCCGATACCAGAAGAGGTGTCCTTATATTTACGATCAGGCTTTGTACCGTGCGGCCCGCCAAGGATGTGCGGCGGCGCAGCTCCTGACAGCAGAAGCTGATCGGACCCTGAAGAGGCTTTCCCGTGCTGACGACGTCCGCTGCCTGCGCAGCAGTGACGGGGCTGTCGAGTATGTGCTGTCCCATGCACTGAGCTTGGAAATGTCCTCGCTGGATAAACTGGGTGCCCAAACGGTGAAAGGCGTCCTTTGAGGAGCCACTGATTCAATAGTCTTTATGCAAATCAGGAAACATGGTTGTCGTAACGTTTGCTACTGCCGGGTGTTAAGAAACGGGACGGCGGAACTGAAACAAAAAGGACTGTAACGGCAACGTTACAGTCCTTTTTAAAAGGATTCAGCCCTCTTTCCGGGTATCTCCCGGCGCAAACAGATAGGCGACGCCGCCGGAAGGGGAGCGCACCTGCTCCGTACGGACGGAGAACACCCGGTCCAGTGCGCCGGAGCGGTAGACCGCCTCGGGCGGGGCCGCCATGACCACCGTGCCCGCTCCGTCCATCAGACAGACCCGGTGGGACACGGTCAGGGCGTCGGACAGGTCGTGGAGTGTCATGACCACCGTTTTTCCGCTCTGGTTCAGCCGCCGGGCCAGCTCCATAACGGCTAGCCGGCTGCCCACGTCCAGGTAGGTGGCGGGCTCGTCCCACAGCAGCAGCGGCGTCTCCTGGGCCACCGTCATGGCCAGATACACCCGCTGGCGCTGACCGCCGGACAGCTGCCGCAGCTTTTTGTGCCGCCACTGGGCCACCTCCGTGATCTCCATGGCGCGGTCCACCTGTTCCCGGTCGTGGGCGGTCATCTGCCTGGAAAATCCCAGATAAGGGAAGCGGCCGTGGGCCACCAGAGCCCCTACGGTGATGTCCGGGGTCTCCCGGAGCTGGGGCAGATAGGCCCGGAACCGGGCCAGCTCCCGCTCGGACAGTTGGGCCAAGTCACGGCCCTCTGCCTGGACGGAGCCAGCCTGAGGGGGGAGCAGTCCGGCCATGGTTCGGAGCAGGGTGGTCTTTCCGCAGCCGTTGGGCCCGATCAGGGAAAGGATTTCCCCCCTGCGGACGGTCAGGTCCACCTGCCGGGAGACGGGAACGCCGGCGTAGCCGGTGCCCAGGCGGATACACTCAATCATGCAGCTTCCCTCCTCTCCTGTGGAACAGCAGGACGATGAAGCAGCACCCGCCGACCAGGGACAGGACCACGCCGACGGGGAGCTCGAAGGGGGCGAACAGCACCCGGCCCAGCAGGTCGCACAGCAGCACGCTGCTGGCCCCCAGCAGGGCCGACCCCTCCACCACCGTCCGGCTGTCCGCGCCCAGGAGAATGCGGGCGGCATGGGGCACCAACAGCCCCACAAAGCCGATGAGCCCGGCGAAGCTCACCGAGGCCCCCGCCAGCACCGCCGCCGTCAGGATCAGCAGCAGCCGGCAGCGCTCCACCTTCAGACCCAGGGAGCGGGCCATCTCCTCTCCCAGAGCGAGGATGTTCATATCTCCGCTCAGGACCAGGGCGGCGGCCAGTCCCGCCGCCAGATAGGGCAGGGCCGCTTTCAGTTCTCCCATGGTGACGCCGTTGAGGGTGCCCACGGAAAAGCTGTTATAGGCCGCCAGAATGTCGGGGAACAGGAACCTGATGCAGGCGGAGGCCGCGTTGATGACGCTGGTCACCGCCACGCCGGCCAGAATCAGGGTCATCCGGGAGGCTCCGGTCCACCGGGCCACCCCGTAGATCAGCAGGGCGCAGGCCAGCGCGCCTACGAAGGCGGCAGCCGGAAGCAGGGCCACCGCCCTGGGAAACAGGGCCATCACCATCAGGGAGGCAAAACCCGCCCCGGCGTTTACACCGATGATGTTGGGTCCGGCCAGGGAGTTGTTCAGCACCACCTGGAGTACCGCCCCGGAGACCGCCAGACCGCAGCCGCACAGAACGCCGCCCAGGGTCCTGGGCAGGCGGGAATAGAGAAAGATCCGCAGGGCCGTGTCCTCCCAGTCGCCGGCCAGGGCGGCACGAAGCGCCTGCCACAGGGACAGGCGGATGGAGCCCAGCAGAAGGGACAGGACCACCGATACCAGCAACAGCGCCGCCAGCCCGGCCAGCCGCATCCCGGACCGCCGTCCGTCCATCCGCTTCCATTGGTCCATTGTTTCACACCCTTTCTTACCGGCCTGATCGCCCCCACGGTGGGAGCGGTGATACTCTTTTCAAAAAATTGGGAGAGCGTCCGATCCCTACTCCACCAGCCCATATTTGACCTGGATGCGGTCCAGCTTCTCCAGCATGGGTTCGGCCGCAAACCAGAGGAACAACCATGTGGCGGCGGCATGAACGCAGTCCATGGGGAACCCGGTGATATAATAGGTCAAAAGGATCTTCCAATTGAGCTCGCTAGCCCACATCAGGGCGGAGGCCGGGTTCATGATGCCGCCGTAAATGAGGATAGCGGAGAGGGCTCCGAAGGAGCAGAGAGCTCCCCTGGTGCGGCGCAGCCAACCCTTGCGGAACAAAACGCCCGCCAGAAAGCCGGTGATGCCCATGGCGAACATCTGCCAGGGCGTCCACGGACCCTGGGAGAACATCACATTGGAGGCCAGCATGGTCATAGCCCCCACCAGAAAGCCTGTCTCGCCTCCGAAAGCCACACCGGCGATGATGGTGATGGCCAGAGCGGGCTTGAACTGGGGCAGCATGAAGAAAACCGCCCGCCCGGCCACGGCGATGGCGCAGAGTACCGCGATGACCACCAGCTCTCTGGCCTGGGGTTTGCGCCCCTCAAAGATCAGGAAGAAGGGCAGCATGGTCTCCAACAGGATCAGCAGGGCAATGAAATAATATTTCCTGCTGTCCAGATAATACACGCCGAAAAACAGTGTCAGCGGGATTAGCAGCAGGATCATGACCATTGCCGCCAGTGTGCGCTTGGCAAGCTTCCGCTTCTCCCGGGGAGGCTGCTCCAGGTAGTCCGGGCGGCGGTGCCTGCGGCTGACGCAGGCGGCGAACACAAGCAGCGCCGCAATGAAAATGCCGTACAGTCTCATTTGACCCGCAGCCTGCTCTGACAGGCCCTGCGTATTGACCAGAGCGGTCAGATCGGCGGTCCCCATGAAGCGCAGCAACAGCGTCAGGGACAACCCGCCGGACAGTACGGCCCCCAGCCTGCGCGGCCACGAAAGGGGTTGCGGCCTGTCTGCGCTGCTGCCGACGTCCGGCTCAGGCAGCGCCGGGGTGTCCCTGGGAAGCTCCGGCGCGGGGGGAAGCTCGCCGCCGCAGGCGGCAATGAGATCCTCCGCCGTCACCGCCTCGGGCAGCAGGGACCGGGCCATCCGGTTGGCGGAGGTGGTGTAGAAGCTGTTTCCGGAGAAGAAGGCGCGGGGCGGCGCCTCGGCGACGATGTTCCCGTCAAAGAACAGAGCGCAGCGGTGGGCGTATTTGGCGCAGAACTCAATGTCATGGCTGACCATGAGCACCGCCGTGCCCCGGGCCAAAAGGGCCTGCAGGATCTCCCCGAATACCTGCTTGAACTGGGCGTCCAGGCCCTTGGTGGGCTCGTCCAGCAGAAGGATCTCTGGGTCGAGGAGCAGGACCTTGGCCAGGGCGGCGCGCTGCTGTTCGCCGCCGGACAGGTCGTAGGGGTGCCGGTCCAGCAGCTCCTCCAGGCGGCACAGCCGTACCACGCGGGCCACTTTGGCGTCCCGCAGGTCCTGACTGAGCTTTTTGTCCCTGAGGATCTCCAACAGGTCCTCACGGACGGTCTTTTTGAGAAACAGAGTCTGGGGGCTCTGGGGCAGCACGCCCACGGTGCCCTGGGCAGACACCTTGCCGCGGACGGGCTTCAGCAGCCCGGCCGCTAACTTGAGCGAGGTGGTCTTTCCGGTGCCGTTGCCGCCCAGCAGAGCCAGAAATTCTCCCCTCCTGACGGTGAGGGACAGGCCCTTCACCACGTCGGGCTGGTCCCGCTCATACCGGAACCACAGGCCGTCGGCCTGGACGGCGGCCGCGCCGTAGGGGATGTGCCCGGGCTCCGGAGGCAGATCGTTCCAAGTATGGCTTGCGCCAAAGCCGGCCAGCCACTCCCGGCCTTCCCGGACGGTAATGGGGCATGGGGCGTTGTTCTCCACCGCCGCCCACACCCGCATAGGGGTAGGCATGGCCAGGAACATGGCGTGTCCCCGGCTCTTCAGCTGTGCGCCCACCTCCCTGGGAGTCCCGGCGCAAAGCAGCCTGCCCCCGTCCAGAACGGCGGCGCGGCTGGCCAATGGGAGCGCCTCCTCCAGACGGTGCTCCGTCAGAAGGATGGTGGTGCCCAGTTCCCGGTTGATCTTGCCCAGGGTGGCCAGAAAATCCGAGGCGGCGATGGGGTCGAGCTGGGAGGTGGGCTCGTCCAGAAGCAGGAGATCGGGCTGCATGACCATGACGGAGGCAAGATTGAGCAGCTGCTTCTGCCCGCCGGACAGCTGGGCGACGTCCCGGTGGAACCAGGTCTGGATGCCGAAGAAGGAGGCCATCTCCGCCACCCGGCGGCGGATGGTGGGGGTATCCCAGCCCAGGCTCTCCGGCCCAAAGGCCAGCTCGTGCCACACCTTGTCGGTGACGATCTGGTTGTCCGGGGACTGCTGTACAAAGCCGATGCGCCGGGACTGGGTGCGCCGGTCCAGTTGGTCAAGGGGCGTCCCCTCGAAGAGGATCTGACCGCTCCGCCTCCCGTGGGGGACCAGAACAGTCTTCAACTGGCGGAGCAGGGTGCTCTTGCCGCAGCCGGAGGGGCCGCAGAGGACGAAGAACTCCCCCTGCCCCACCGAGAGGGTCAGGTCCTCCAGCGCGGGCTTTTCCTGCTCCGGATAGAAAAAGCTCAGGTTTCGGATCTCAAGTGTTTCCATTTTCGATCCTCCGATTTGTTCAAAAATACCGGCGTCAGACACAGTGCCAGATACACCAGCTGGAAGCTGACCGTCATGGGGGTGATGGGGGCGACCCGGACGGTGGGGTAATAGCGGCAGTACAGCCCGCCGGCCATCCACCCGGCCAGGATATAAAATCCGCAGAAGGACAGCCACGCCAGAGCGCCCTTGTCCCGGCTGTCCAGACGGTAGATGGAAAAGGCGGTGCGGCCCGGCAGACCGTAACCCCGGCTCTTCATGCTGTCCGCCGTCTCAATGGCGTTTTCCAGCGCCCAGGTGACCAGGATGGAGAGGACTGTTACGGTGCCGCGAAGCCGCCGGATCAAGGGTCCCTTGGACACGTCGCGCCCCACGCACCGCTGGGCTTCGCTGACCGTGTGGAGCTGCGCCTTGAAGCGGGGCACCAAGCGCAGGGTCATGGACAGCACCAGACTCAGGGCCGGAATGATGCGGCCGAACAGGTAAATGAACTTATCCGAGGTCATGACGGCGTGATAGCAGGAGAACCAGGTGATGACGCTGGCCAGCATCACGGCCGCGGCAATGCCGTAGAGGATGCTCTCTGCGGTCAATGGGTTTCCCGAGGGGAGATAGGCCAGCAGTGTCGCCCCCTGATGGTTGAAAGCCGGATTGACCAGGGCCGCTATGAGCATCATGGGCAGCATATACAGCAGGGAGAACCGCGCGGCTCTCCGGCCGTTGAGGCAGAGCGCGTAGCAGAGGGACGACCCCAGGGAAATGGCCAGGCTGGCCGGGTGCATGAAAAACATGGTGAACACCAGCACCAGCCCAAAGTACAGAAAATTGACAGCGGGGTGGTAACCGGAAAAGACGTCTCGGTTTGGAATAAGGCAACCCTCCTGTGGCGCGAAGGCGGCGCGCCCAAGCATGTGTAAGATCCTTTGGGGGAAGGGTTCAACCCTCCACCGAATTGCGGCCGCCTACATCGGCGCCCTGGTCGCAGGTGTAGACCCAGCAGATAACATCGCCGTCCTTGAGCTGATAGCGGGAGCAGCCGTAGTTGGGGAACCACTCGTTGACCTTGTACATCCAGCCGGACAGCTCGCCGCAGTCAAACTCATACAGGTTGTGGATGCCCTCGATATAGTCGCTGTCGTAGAGGGGGGTGTTGGTGTATTCCAGGTGGATCTTCTGTTCCTGACAGGTGCGCCGGAGCACGTCGAACACGCTTTCCCCCTCTGTAAAGGTGACAGAAATGGGCTTCAGGACCCAGCCGTCCTCCGGCACCAGCTCCGCCTTCTCCGGGTCCAGCCAGTCCATATGGTTGAGGATGGAGGCGCAGGAAATGGACAGGGTGCAGGTGCGCTCCGTATCCGAGGGGGTTGCGTCCTGGGGCACTGACGGCGGGGGCGCGTCTTCGGACGCAGGACCGGTGGCCGTGTCCTGCTGCCCGGAGCGGTCCGCGTCCACAGATTGGATGCCGGAGGAGGAACTGGCGTCCGGCCCGGCCTGCTCGTCAGACTGTCCGTTTTCGGAAGCGTCGGGGGGCGTTCCATCGGACTTCGCGGCCCCGTCAGGTCCGGCCCCGGGGACCGGAGGTTGGGCAGGCTCCGCCGGGGCGGAGACGGAGGCCAGGACGCTGTTCTCTGGGGAGCTCCCGCCGTCCGACGCCGGAAAGCCTGATGTGCCGGGGGCGCTGCCGCCGTACCAGAAGGCCCCGGCCAGCACCGCCGCGATCAGAATCGGGAGTATGACCTTCCATTTGTTGTTCTTCCACCACATATTCTCTCGCTCCTCATCATCTCAGGTTTCGCGGCCTGCGGGCGGTTAGAAAAAGACAACAGGCCACCCTGCGAGCGGCCTGTTTCTCATGAATGGGCGGTAGGGACGGCCTCGTACGGACCGCTTCACAGGGACCGAAAGGTGCTGTTATTTCAATGAAAAATATTATAACACAGCTTCCATGGAGATAGGAAGTATATTGCTGAAGAAAATTCTCTGCGGCAAATTTTGGGAAAATGAAAAGAATAACAAGCTTTACTCAAGAATATCACATTTTATGGCCCAGGTGTTTGAACGGTGTCAGGAAATGCCGGAGACATCAAATAGGAAGCCTCTGACGTTGGAAAAGGGGAATGAGATACAATCCGCGACGACGTGGAACCCGCGGACACGTTCGATGCGCTGACATTCAAGCCTGAACCCTAGAACCAAATCACAACCCAGCGCAGCGGCTGTGATTTGGAAAGGAAGGGCAAAGCGGACGTTGTTCCGACGTGGTGCAGGTAGTGGAGACCGAACCTGCTGAATGAATGTGGAGAGCGGATCAATGATGTGTAGCGGGCAAAAATACTATTGACAAATTTATTAGAAAGAATATAATAATATTAGAATCATTCTAATTTATAACTGGACATGATGTGCATATGACAAAGTACGAGCAAGCGATTTACGATATTGTTGCCACGAGCCATGAACATCTGACCGTCAATCAGGTTTATGAGCGGCTGAAAGGCGATTATCCCAAAGTGGCCCCCGCAACGGTATACAACAATCTGAACAAGCTGTGGGAATCCGGTTTTATCCGCAAAGTCTCCGTTGAGGGTGTGCCGGACCGGTATGATTCGCCGCAGAAGCATGACCACCTTGTCTGCAAGCATTGCGGGAAAATCATGGATATCTCCTTTGAAGACTTGACTGCGCCCCTGCGCAGTCAACTGGGAGAGGACTTTTTGTACTATGACCTGAAAGTATACTATCTCTGTCCGGAATGCAGGGCAGAGAAGGCAAGAAAAACGAGATAAGCGACGCATGGAACGGTACACATGTGGGCGCGTCAATGCGCCCACAAATAATAAAACAGGAGGAGTATTGATTATGAGAAGCATTACGACATTGGATCTGCAGTATGCACACAGATTTTACGGCTTCCAGGGCGAGGCCCAGTATCTGCACGGCCACACGGGTGTCCTGACCATTGAGGTTGAGGATTCCGTTGAACCCGGCGTGAATATGGTCTTTCCCTGCAATGAGATTCAAAAGACCGCCTGGGAGGTCCTGAAGAACTTTGACCATGCGCTGATTCTGAGAGAAGACGATCCGCTCCTGCCCGCGATTCTCGACGTCTATGATAAGCAGGGGATCAAAAACGGTACACCGGCTAACAAGATGAAAGGCCCCGCATTCAAAACCGAGCTTGCGACCTCTTATCCCGAGTGCCGTTTGGTCGTGACCAAAGAGACCATGACCGTGGAGGGCATGATCAAGATCGTGTATGACCTGCTGAAGGACAAACTGAACATTGCCAAGCTCACGTTTACCAGCGGCGTCAACGCGGCCTCTGCGGAATTTGAGACCAGGAACAAAATTGACCGCTGCCCGCTGTGCGGCATTGCTCTGAACGAGAACGGCGTTTGCCCGAAGTGCGGATATAAGAAAAACTGATTTTGGTGCTTGCCTGCAGAACGAGAAAGAGTCAGGGCAAAAGCCTTGACTTTTTTCTCATGAGAAGGAATCATTTCAGCAACCATGAAATAGTTGATCCAGATATGATTCCATTGGGAGGAGATAATTATGGCTCAACATTTGCCGCTATCAGTTCGTGTTCCAATTGAGGAGGACAACCCCAGTATCCGCCGGAACGAATCTCTCTGCATCAAATGCGGGATGTGCAGGGAGGTCTGCACGCAGCAGATCGGTGTGCACGGTACCTATACCCTAGAGGAGACCGGCGGGAAGGCCATCTGCATCCACTGCGGACAGTGCGCCAACGTCTGCCCGCCTGCCAGCATCACCGAGGTATACGAATATCCGGCGGTCCGGTCCGCTGTAAAGGATCCGGACAAGGTGGTCATCGTCAGCACCTCTCCCTCTGTCCGCGCGGCGCTAGGCGAGGAGTTCGGAATGCCCAAGGGCTCCTTTGTCCAGGGTAAAATGGTGGCTCTGCTGCGGGCCCTGGGCGCCGACTATGTGCTGGACACCAACTTTTCAGCCGACCTGACCATCATGGAGGAGGCCAGTGAACTGATCCAGCGCATTACCACCGGGGATAAGCCTCTGCCCCAGTTCACCAGCTGCTGCCCCGCCTGGGTCAAGTTCGCGGAGACCTACTATCCGGAGTTGCTGCCCAACATCTCCAGCGCCAAGAGCCCCATCGGGATGCAGGGTCCCACCATCAAAACCTACTTTGCCAAGAAGATGGGCATTGACCCGGAAAAGATCGTCAATGTGGCCCTGACCCCCTGCGCCGCCAAGAAGTTCGAGATCCGCCGCTCCGAAATGAACGCGGCGGGCAAGAAGCTGGGCATTCCCACCATGCGGGACATGGACCAGGTCATCACCACCCGGGAACTGGCCCTGTGGGCCAAGGAGGAGGGCGTCGATTTCGCCTCCCTGCCCGACAGCGACTATGACCGGCTGATGGGTGAGGCCTCCGGCGCCGGCGTCATCTTCGGCAACACCGGCGGTGTTATGGAGGCCGCCCTGCGGACGGCTTACGCTTTCATCACCGGTCAGCAGCCCCCCGAGGCCCTGTTGGATCTCCAGCCCGTCCGGGGTTACGACGGTATCCGGGAGGCTAGCCTGGACATCAATGGCATCACGGTGAACGTGGCCATCGTCTACGGCACGGCCAACGCACGGAAAATGATCGAGCGGGTGAAGTCCGGCGAGAAGCAGTATCACTTCATTGAGGTTATGACCTGCCTCGGCGGCTGCATCGGCGGAGGCGGACAACCCCGGGATATTCTGGCGGATGCCGACGAGATCCGCAAGGCCCGGATCGGCAGCCTGTACCAGCGGGACGCGGCCATGCAACAGCGCCTGAGCCATGAGAACCAGGAAATCAAGCAAATTTATGAGGAATTCTACGGCCAGCCTTTGAGCGAGCTTGCAGAAAAAATGCTGCACACGGCCTATCTGGACCGGAGCGGCGACTTAAAGCAAGGAGGAGCAAAACAAATGGTAAAGTGGAAATGCAAGGTATGCGGTTACATCTACGAGGGTGAGGAGCTGCCCGTGGACTTCGAATGCCCCATCTGCAAGCAGCCCGCGTCCGCCTTTGAGAAGGTGGAGGAGACCCCAGCGGCTGGAACCTCTCCCTACGCCGGCACCAAGACGGAAAAGAACCTGGAGGAGGCCTTCGCCGGTGAGAGCCAGGCCCGGAATAAGTATACCTTCTTCGCGCTGGTGGCCCAGCGGGAGGGTTATGAGGAACTGGCGGAGCTGTTTTTAAAGACCGCCCGCAATGAGCAGGAGCATGCCCGCGTCTGGTATCAGGAGTTGGGCCACATCGGCACCACCGCCGAGAATCTGCTGGCTGCCGCCGAGGGTGAGAACTACGAGTGGACCGACATGTATGACCGTATGGCCCGGGAGGCGGACGAGGAAGGCTTCCACGACCTGGCGGACCGGTTCCGCATGGTGGGCGCCATTGAGAAGCGCCACGAGGAGCGCTACCGCAAGCTGCTCAACGACGTGCAGATGAAGCAGGTCTTTGAGAAGAGCGGCCAAGCCATGTGGGAGTGCCGGGTCTGCGGTCATATTGTGGTGGGCGCCAAGGCCCCCGAGGTCTGCCCCGTGTGCAAGTACAGCCAGGCGTATTTTGAGGTGCATAAGATCTGAGCCTCCGCGGCCTAGGCTGACGCCGGGGTATTCTGAGACGTCCACTAGTGATTGAAACAGAAGAAAATCTGCGTATAACTTTTGTTATACGCAGATTTTTCTGTTTGAAGGGAACGAATACGGTCCGGGCACAGGCTTTCGCTATGCAGTCCGCGACGACGTGGAAAGCGTGAACACTTTCGAGGCATTAACTTTCAGGTTCGCACTAAAAACCGAATCGAAGCCCAGCGCAGCGGGTTCGATTCGGAAAGGAGGAGCGACGTAGTGAATGAGCGATGACTTTTTAGAATAAAAAGTCGTCGCGAACGATACGAAGTCCGCGACGACGTGGTACGGGTAGTGGGACTCGAACCCACACGCCTCTCGGCAGAGGAACCTAAATCCTCCGAGTCTACCAATTCCACCATACCCGCGTATATGAACGACAGAGCTTATCTGTCGCTTTTTATTTACTAAAAACCTTCACTGAGGTGACAGCACCTTAAATCTCGCATGTCTGCCAATTCCGCCATACCTACGTGTCTGAACTGCTGGCAGAACTCCCGGTAGTAATTTTATTAGCAGGAAATGATTTTTTTCGTTTGTTCGTATCCGCCAAACAGGTGACCTGCGTTCAAGCGAGTCTGCGTCCATCGCGCCCACCTGTCAAGAGAATCAAATGTTATGATACACAAAACGGTGTAAAAAGTCAATGGTACGGGAAAAGAGCCTTACCGTGAAAAAATGGAACGGAGCCGGAAGCGATTCCCGGATATAGCCGTCCGGTTCCCCTTTTGCGGAAGAAGCCCATTTCCGGCATGCTCTGTAAAAAGCCCAAAAAGCACACAAATGTTTGGTGGGGCAAACATCCGATCAAGCGGGATTTACCAATACCAACCGGTGCTTGAATTGCCAAGACAGTACCTCTTTGCCCCTTGCCGGGCGTCCTCTTATATGAAGAGAAGATATACCGTCCCTTTTGCCTCTTGGACTGCTGGGAAAATCCACGGCGATTTCACAAACCAGCTTTGTTGCGGATCGTTTTTCGACGTGGTATGATGAACTCGACAAGTCGGTATTTGTGGAGATAAGAAAATGAGCTTAAAAGAACGGGCAAAAAAGTTAAAAATGGAGATTCCAACGGTATTTTTGGCATTAAAAGATCAAGATACACCAATACTTGCAAAAATATTTGCAAGTATAACAGTAGTATATGCACTTTCGCCTATTGATTTGGTTCCAGACTTTATTCCTGTTTTAGGATATTTAGATGATATTATTCTATTACCGATGTTGGTAGCATTGACGAAAAAGTTTATCCCTACGGATATCATGGAAAGAAACAGATGGGAAGCAGAGGGATTGTGGGAAAGTGGAAAACCTAAAAAGTGGTATTATGCTATTCCGATTGTATTGTTTTGGATTGTAATCATTGTGTTGATAATAAAAATAGTTGTATAAGAAAAGTGAATCGAATTCCAGTTTATCGGGCAGTCCTGTTTTAGGACTGCCCTTGTTGTACAGGGGGAAATTGTGTAAAAGGGTTAGTAAAATTGGAAAATAAGCCCAGATCAGCCCGAAAGGTAAAAGGGAGAATATGCCCTTTTGCTTGCAATATGGCAAATCCTATTGTAAAATGAAAAGAACGTTCTTCTGCGCATCAACAGACAAGGCGGTGAACATCTGTGAGCATGACGGTCATCCGGTCAGTGGACCCCCGCAGTCCGGCCCATCGGGCGGGAGTGCGGGTGGGGGAGACCTTGACCCACATCAACGGCCACCAGATCGTGGATGTGCTGGACTATAAATTTTACAGCTACGACCCCCGGCTGGAGCTGACGCTGAAAGCGACCGACGGCTCCGTCCGTACCCTCCGGGTCCGCAAATCCGAGGGGGAGGATCTGGGACTGGAGTTCGAGACCTATCTGATGGACCGGGCCCGCTCCTGCGCCAACAACTGCATCTTCTGCTTTGTGGACCAGATGCCTCCGGGGATGCGGAAGAGCCTGTATTTCAAGGACGACGACGCCCGGCTCTCCTTCCTCATGGGCAACTATTTGACCCTGACCAATTTGTCCCAGCGGGAGGTCCAGCGGATCATCGACCTTCGTATCTCGCCCATCAACGTGTCTGTCCACACCACCGACCCGGTGCTGCGGTGCGAGATGCTGAAAAACAAGCGGGCAGGGGAGTCCATTGAAACCATGCGCCGCTTCGCCCAAAACCACATTACCATGAACTGCCAGATCGTCTCCTGTCCCGGCATCAACGACGGCCCTGCGCTGGACAGGACGCTGGAGGAGCTGGCTGAGATGTATCCGGCAGTAAACAGTATCTCGGTGGTGCCGGTGGGCGTGACCCGTTTCCGGGAGGGTTTGTATCCCCTGACCCCCTACGACCGGGAGGGAGCCGCCCGGGTACTGGACCAGGTGGAGGCCTTCGCCGCCCGGCATCTGGAAGAGAAGGGAACCCGCCTGGTGTGGTGCTCCGACGAGTTTTACCTCCTGGCTGGCCGGGACCTGCCCCCGGAGGAATACTTTGAGGAATTCACCCAGCTGGACAACGGCGTGGGGATGCTGCGCCTGCTGACTGAGGAGTTCCGCCGGGCGTTGGACCTGATGGAACCGGAGGAGATGGCGGGGGCAGCGCCCTTCTCCATCGCCACCGGCGTGTCTGCCAGCCCATTTTTAACCCGATTGGTTGACATGGCCCGGGAAAAATGTGATACAATAAAAGGCACGGTGTACCCCATCGTCAACCGCTTTTTCGGAGAGACCATCACCGTGGCCGGATTGGTCACCGGCGGCGATCTCATCGACCAGCTCCGGGGGAAGCAGCTGGGGGAGCGGCTGCTCATCCCCGCCAATATGCTCCGCTCCGGGGAGCGGGTCTTTCTGGACGACGTGTCACTGGACGATGTGGAGCGGGAGCTGGGCGTCCCGGTGATCCCGGTGGCCCAGGACGGCTATGAGCTGCTGGACGCCGTCTGCGGTATCCAGACCGGACCCGCTGCGTTTGGCGGGCAGACCCTGCCGGAGGATGAGTGGTACCGGTATAATCGGTAAAGGCAGGGTGCGGCATCGGCCGGACAGGAACCGCTGCCCTATACGCAGAAAAAATAGTTTTCCAATATTTTATATTTCTGCACGTTGCATTGTGTGTTTTACCCCCATTGTGCCTCGTGTATGAAGTGCGAGAGAATCAGGAGTGAGAAAGGATTATGAAGCCTTTAGTCGCCATCGTGGGCCGTCCCAACGTGGGCAAGTCCATGCTGTTCAATAAGCTCTGCGGCCAGCGGCTGTCCATCGTGGAGGATACCCCCGGCGTCACCCGGGACCGGCTGTACGCCCAGTGCGAGTGGAGAAACCGGGTGTTCGACATTGTGGACACCGGCGGTATCGAGCCGGGCACCGACGACCAGATCCTGTCCTTCATGCGGGAGCAGGCGGAGATCGCCATCTCCACCGCCACCGTCATCGTCTTTGTCTGCGACATCAAGACTGGCATGACCGCCGCCGACCAGGAGGTGGCCAATATGCTCCTGCGCTCCCGGAAGCCGGTGGTGCTGGCGGTGAACAAGGCCGACCAGACCGGCCGGGAGAACCCAGATGTGTATGAGTTCTATAACCTGGGCCTGGGGGACCCTATCTCCGTCTCCGCCCTCCATGGCCACGGTACCGGTGACCTGCTGGACGCCTGCTTTGCCTACTTCCCCCCCGAGGAGGAGGAAGAAGAGGACGACGACGTGATCAAGGTGGCCGTCATCGGCAAGCCCAACGTGGGCAAGTCCTCCCTGGTCAACCGGATCCTGGGGGAGGAGCGGGTCATCGTCTCCAACGTGGCGGGCACCACGCGGGACGCGGTGGACAGCTTTTTTGAGAATGAGAAGGGCAAGTACCTGTTCATCGACACCGCCGGTATGCGGAAAAAGTCCAAGGTGGACGACCGCATCGAGAAGTTCTCCGTCCTCCGGGCCACCATGGCCATCGAGCGGGCGGACGTGTGCCTTATCATGATCAACGCCGAGGACGGGGTTACCGAGCAGGACACCAAGGTGGCCGGCCTGGCCCACGAGGCAGGCAAGGCCTGCATCATCGTGGTCAACAAGTGGGATGCCATCGAAAAGGATGGCAAGACCATGGACAAGATGCGCCAGGACGTGATGCGGGACCTGTCCTATATGACCTACGCCCCCATCGTGTTCATCTCCGCCCTGACGGGCCAGCGGGTGGACCGGCTCTTTGACCTGATCAACTATGTGAACAACCAGGCCGCCACCCGCATCTCCACCGGGATGCTGAACACCGTGCTGGCAGATGCCACCGCCCGGGTCCAGCCCCCTACGGACAAGGGCCGCCGCCTGAAGATCTACTATATGACCCAGACGGGTATTCGCCCGCCCCACTTCGTATGCTTCTGCAACGACGCACGGCTGTTCCATTTCTCCTACCAGCGGTATCTGGAAAACCAAATTCGCAGTACCTTCGGCCTGGAGGGCACCCCCGTCCGCATGACCATCCGGCAGAAGGGCGATAAGGAGGGGTAAGGGATGCAATGGTTCTACGCCCTTGATGTCAACGGGGCACTGTGGCTCCATGGACTGCTCATTGCGGTCATCGCCTACTTCTGTGGCTGCTTTAACGGAGCAGTCATCGTTTCCAAGTATATTTTGCGGGACGACGTGCGCAACCACGGCAGCGGAAATGCGGGATTGACAAACTTTTACCGTACTTTCGGCGGCCCTCTGACTCTGGTGGTCATCCTCACTGATGTGCTGAAAGCGGTATTGGCTGTTCTGCTGGCGCGGATGATGGTATGCAATTCCTTTGACGGATGGCCTTGGGAGTATCTCCCCATGGTGGATATTTTGGCCAAATACTGGGCGGGACTCTGGTGCCTGCTGGGCCACATGTTCCCCTGCATGTTCCACTTCAAGGGGGGCAAGGGCATCCTGTCCGGCGGGGCCATCGCCATCATGATCGACTGGCGCATCGCTTTGGTGGTGTGGGGCGGCTTTCTGATTCTGGCTGTCCTCACCCGCTATGTGTCCCTGGGCTCCTGCTGGGCCGCCGCCTCTTTCCCCTTCGCCACATGGATCATCTACCAGAACGCGGTCCTGACCGTCCTTGGATTTGTCATCGGCGGCCTGATCCTGTACATGCACCGGGGCAATATCAAACGCCTGCTTACCGGGACAGAGAGCAAATTTACCCTGCATAAAAAGAAGTGATACGGTATAGTTTCGTGGGGGCGGCCTGCGGCCACCCCTGATTTTATCACAAGCGACAAGGAGAATCGGAACCCATGAAAATCACGGTAGTAGGCAGCGGAGGCTGGGGCACGGCCCTGGCTTTGCTGCTGTTGGAAAATGGAAACGATGTGGCCCTGTGGTCCCACACCCAGGAAAAGACCGATATTCTGCGGGCAACTGGAGAAAACCCCATGCTCAGCGGGGTCGCCCTGCCGAAGGAAATGAGGTTTACCAGTGACCTGGCCGACGTGGCAGACAGCGGGGCTGTGCTGATGGCCACCCCCTCTTACGCTGTCCGGGAGACAGCGCGGCGGATGAAGGAGTTTATCAGGCCCGGGACCATCATCGTCTCTGCCTCCAAGGGCATCGAGAAGGACAGCTCCCTCCGCCTGAGCCAGGTCATCGAGGAGGAGACCGGGGGCAAGTGCCCTGTGGTGGTGCTGTCCGGCCCCTCCCACGCCGAGGAGGTGGGCCGCCGCATCCCCACCGGCGTGGTGGCCGCCGCTGACGATCTGACCATCGCCCAGCAGGTCCAGGACCTGTTCATGAACCAGCGCTTCCGGGTGTACACCAGCGACGACAAAGTGGGTACCGAGATCTGCGCCGCCCTGAAAAATGTCATTGCCCTGTGCGCCGGCTGCTGCGACGGCATGGGCTGCGGCGACAATACCAAGGCCCTGCTCATGACCCGGGGCATGGCGGAGATGGCCCGGCTGGGTGTGGCTCTGGGGGGACGGAAGGAGACCTTCACAGGTCTGGCCGGCATGGGGGACCTGATCGTCACCTGCTGCTCCATGCATTCCCGGAACCGCCGCTGCGGTATCCTCATCGGCCAGGGCAAGCCCATTCCGGAGGCCCTGGAGGAGATCGGCGCCGTGGTGGAGGGCTACTACGCCGCCGCCAACGCCCGTACGCTGGCTCAGAGGGCCGGTGTGGAGATGCCCATCGCCCAGGCTGCCTATGAGGTGCTCTACCAGGGCCGGGATGTCCGCGGCGTAGTGGACGACCTGATGAGCCGAGCCAAGCGCTCCGAGCTGGAGGAGAGCTGGAGTTGATCCAATCCCATAGATTGCAACGAGCCGCCTGCCCTTTGGCAGGCGGCTTTGTGCTGCCCGGGCACCGGAGGCGGGCACAAGACATAGAATGGGGAAACAAGGCGGGCCCAAGCCCGCGGAACAGGAGGTATCAGCTATGTCAGGGATAGGAACGCTAAGAGTCCGGGTCTATACCTCAAACGCGCAGATCCCGGTAGAGGGGGCCACAGTGGTGGTGATGGGACGGGAAAAAAACGGGAAGCAGAGCTTGATCTCGGTCCAGATCACTGACCGCAGCGGGCTGACCCAGCCCATTCGGATCACTACCCCGGGCGCCGGGGAGAGCACCCAACCGGACGGAGTGAATGGGGGCGTGCCCTTTTCTACATGCAGCGTATGGGTGGAGCACCCGGGCTTTGCCATGCTCCAGATGGATGGCGTCCAGATCTTCCCCCAGGTGGAGACGATGCAGGACGTGGAGTTGATCCCCCTGGGGGAGGGCGAGAGCAGCCTTCAGCAGCGGGGAGTCCGGACGACCACCGCCCAGAATCTGTGAGGTGGGCCATGCCGAATATTTTCCCCTATATTCCTCAGAACATCACGGTACATCTGGGCCCTCCGGACCAGTGGGCGGAGAACATCACCGTCTCCTTTCCGGAGTATGTTAAGAATGTGGCCTCCAGCGAGATCTATCCCACCTGGGAACCGGCCGCCATCCGGGCCAATATCCTGGCCATCATTTCCTTCGCCCTGAACCGGGTCTATACGGAGTTTTACCCCAGCCGGGGCTATGATTTTCAGATCACCTCCACCACCGCCTACGATCAAAAGTTCATTCGGGGCCGGAGCGTCTTCGAAAATATTAGCCAGATGGTGGATGAGATCTTCAACAACTATATCCGCCGGCAAGGTTATGTGGAGCCTCTGGCCGCAAATGTTAGTGATATAAAACTACTACAACATACGGAATGAGCCAGCTCAAATCCATCTATAGAATCAAGAAAAAAGTTTGAATTTATTGTTTTAAATGATATAAAAGTGCAATTTTATGTGATTTAAGATAATAAATGGGACAAGTCAGGCAATTGGTCTGCCTCCTTGCAAGTATGATGAGTCGACAAAATTTCAAAAAGAAGAGAAAAGACTAGAAAAGTCCGGTTTATTGTACAGTGATTGTGAGACAATGGCATCAGAAAAGCCAGGGAATCCCAGTTCCGCAGTATTATGAAGTGACTTAAATCAAAAGTTTGGGTCAAAATGTGAAAGGGGTATGTATTATGATGTTGCTGGTTGGTTTGGTTATTCTACTTGTGATTGCGGCGGCGAGTGCGCCGGCAAGCTACGATGCGAAACAAGGGAAGAGACACTATGATGAATGTCAGGTTCGTCACGATATTACTATGAGAGATATGGCACGCAAAACAGATTCTTATTATGAAAGCGGCTCTATCATGAGTTACAATGAAAACTTCTATAGTGATGGCAGCCTGAAATTTGATCCTTGTACCGGGAAGAGCTATCAGAAGGGGCAGTACATGTGCCGAAGCGATGGCCTGACGGCTGACTACAAGCGTGCTGGGAACGGAGTGAAGCGGCCTCCGAGATAAATCGAAGAAATTTTGTACAGTTCTGATGGACAAGTCATCGCTTGGACATGGCTTACTTGACTTTGTATATAGATTAGTGGTACGATGGCATCGCCTAGGTAAAAGGCTATGTATTAGAATTGATGTTGGGTGGTTTATGTATGACAGATAATTTATATGCATACCATCAATTTCTACAGTCATTGCAGCATAGAGTATCAGAATTGGCTATGGAGAGTATCAGATATTTGGATATATCGAAAGAAGAACAAAACAATATCGAAAAAAATATCTCAGACTTGAATACATTGTCGTTCCGTAGATACATTACTTCGTTTTCTGATTGCCAGAAAAGGGAATTGTTTGCTTCATGGATTGAACACTCTTCATATTGCAATTTTTCATTGAAAAAGCACAGACAATCATTGAGTTGTTTGCTTGTACCTGAATGGAGACATGTTTCGTTTTATAGACTGTTTTTATGCTATTGTGAAATTGCTCCAGGAGATTTGGAGAATTTACGCAATCTGATTATGAAAAAGGATTCATCTCAAACAGAGATCAGGCAGGCCCTATATGCGATCATGTATGATGCATTTTGTGGACACCCAATCGGAGTTCCTTTACGTGGACATCTCATACGCAATTTGAGGTTATACATGGAGTTTCACCCGAAAGCAAATCCGCTTGAAGTATATTTTAGGATATGCACACCGGAGGAATCGACTGGTGTTCATAAAATAGAACGGCATCCATCATGGTGCTACCACAATATTAATAAGCAGTGCGATATTTTTCATACTCAATGCCATACAACAATCAACTGCCCATATTTTAAAAAATGCATAAAACTTGGTCCTGGGATACACAAAACATACATAAACTCCAATTGACTTTCACGACTATATAACTCTAGTGTTATGTACCCGCTTTGAGTGGTGTAACCCTTCACGGCAGACCACTCCTTTCTCCAGCCTTGAGCGTTGCGCCGCTTGGGGCTGGATTTTTGTGGGAAGATAGGCAGACTGATATCGATGGGATTGGTTTCTAATCCTAGGTGCCGTCAAGAGTTATGCGCAAATTAGTTTGCAGGCTCTGGCTGAATGAGGTCAGCCAGCAATAGAGACGTCTTCCAGAGCCGCCTCTAAGTGCTTCATATTCATGTACTTCTTGTTGCCC